>Ga0136642_1000046_pt1 | contig 78338 bp, 77 predicted proteins | sample LowCatLa1302831Y_FD_115313 | JGI IMG/M metagenome (GOLD analysis project Ga0136642, IMG submission 115313) | Freshwater microbial communities from Lower Cathedral Lake, Yosemite National Park, California, USA - 13028-31Y | ecosystem: Environmental > Aquatic > Freshwater > Lake ... | reverse complement strand
TCGCCCATTAAAGCGGTACGCGAGCTGGGTTCAGAACGTCGTGAGACAGTTCGGTCTCTATCCGATGCAGCCGTAAGTGAATTGAGAAAGGTTGTCCCTAGTACGAGAGGACCGGGACGAACGTAGCTCTCGTGCGTCAGTTGTCCTGCCAAGGGCATGGCTGATTTGCGACCTACGGGTGGGATAAGCGCTGAAAGCATCTAAGTGCGAAGCCCGTTTCAAGATAAATTCACTCACTGGATAACCAGGTAAGGCCCGTGGCTAGACGACCACGTTGATAGGCCGGAAGTGTAAGTGGGGTAACCCATTCAGCTGACCGGTACTAATCGGCCGAGGGCTTGGATTCCAATGATGCTCGTGCTCGTTCTAAATCGCTCAGGGAGCCACGAAAGTGGTTTCCGGATCCCCTTCGGGGATCCGAGCGCACAGTTTCCGGTGGTTTTGGCGGTGGGGTCACACCCGTTCCCATTCCGAACACGGCAGTTAAGCCCACCAGCGCCGATGGTACTTGGAGGTCCCCTCCTGGGAGAGTAGGTCGCCGCCGGATTTCTTGAAACCCCCCACCTCACGGTGGGGGGTTTCTCTCTTTCTCGCTGTCGAAGCTTTTAGGTCGTAATACCCATTGTCTTAATTCTGTGGAGTGATCGGCTACGGCACCCATTCGCGATGACGGCGAATTTTTGCAGAAAATTGTGGGATAAAACATTCAAAAAAAGTATTTTGTTCTGTAACTTTCACAGTGTAAATACTAAAAATTCAAGATATTTTCAAGCACAGAAGTTGCGAATGACTGCTGCGGCACTTCTCCTGGGTGTCGTCGCGACGACCGTGGCACTTCCGGCCGGTGCTGTGACGTCGGGAACGAGTTTGGTAACGGACACCTTCCTCGATAGTTCACTTTCGCAAATGTGGGTTATGCCACAAGGGAGCGAAGGTAGTAGCAACAATGCGTGCCTGACGGCGTCCTCCAATTCGACAGAGACGCCGGTGCCTGGTTGTCCCGATAACAATGACACCAATGGATCCGGGGTGCTGCGGCTTACCGATTCGAATTATTACCGCGTGGGCGGGGTATTTTTCGGCTCGGCGATTCCTACGGCGGGTGGTCTCGACATGTCGTGGGACTCATATCAATACAACGGTTCAGGAGCGGACGGAGTGAACTTCGCCTTCGGCGTTGCTGATCCCTCAAACCCTGAGCCACCTACTGCTCTTGGGCCCCCGGGTGGCATGCTCGGTTACGCAACAGGGGAAGGCAGAGATGGGATGCCCAATGGCTACATGGGCTTTGGCGCTGATGTCTATGGAAATTACGAAAATAGACAGGGTCAGGGATGCGTCTCACCTGGAAATTTTGTTCCGGAATCCATGACGGTGCGTGGTCCCGGAAATGGCTCCAACGGCTACTGCCTCTTGCCCACCGCGACGGGTTGGGCAACACAACCGCTCAGCACGGGCAATCTAGATAACCCCTCCGCTACCTCGCGGGTGAGCGGATGCGTGGGTGGCTGCGCCGTTCCGGAGGAAGTGGTGATTAATCCCAGCTCGACCGGAACCGTTACCGCTGAACAATCGGGAGTGTCGGTAGCTCCGAAATCTTGGTTATTCGCCGTCCGTCCCGTGGGCTCGAGCACCTGGGAGACACTGACGGGAAGTTTACCAACGGTGGGAAATGAGCCCAACTTGGCGTTGATGGATCCGACATATTTCGATTCCGTCACTGGCCTACCTCGGTTGTTGACGTTCGGGTGGATTGCTTCCACGGGAGGGTCAACTGAATTCCATGAAGTTTCGCGTCTCAGCGTAAAGAGTCTGACCGTGGCCCCGGTATTGGCGTTGGATTCATACACCACGCCTGACGGCTCGAGCACCTACACGGTGACGCTGACACCAGGCGTTGACACCGCCAGCCCCACCTCCGACGGCAGTGCCAAGACCGTGGTGGATGTGTTCCCCGCCGGCGTGACTCCGATTTCGGCATCGGGCGTTGGCTGGTTGTGTACGACCTCGGGTCAATCTGTCACATGCCACCATGATCCCACTTCTCCCATTTTGCCCGGTCACGATACGCCGGTGATTGATGTTGTGGTGACGGCAGCGGCTTCGGTGAGCGAGCTGTCGCACGCAGTGCGATTTACTTCGAATCGTGGCGTGCCCGTAGCTCATTCGTATTCGATGGCGGTCTCGAAACCTAAGTCGTTACCCGCAACCGGATTTCAGCTCGGTGAGGTAACGGGAGCGATGTGTGCGATGTTGGCTCTGGGCGTCGTTTGTCTCGATGTTCGCCGACGTCGTCAGGGATATCGGCCCTAACGGCCATTTCTCTCGTTCATTACAGCGGTTAGGATGATGTCATGCCTTCTTCCAACCCGACACCCCGTCGCGCCCCGTCGCGAGGACGTCCCGCAAGTGGCGACGCGCGTCCGCGTTCTGCCAGTGGTGGATCGCGTTCGGGTGCCGCTCCGCGCGCCAGTAGTCGACGTTCGGCGGAAACCACTGGGCGACCCGAACGGAGTGAAGGACCACGCAAGAGCCCCCGTCGTGCAGGTGCGCCAAGTGATAGTCGTCGCGATGATTCATCACGAATATCGGGGGATTCTCGACGTGGTGACGGACCGCGCGGTTCGAGCGAAGGTCGTACCGTTTCTCCCCGTCGCGACCGACCCTCGGACGGTCGTCGGACGGCTCGTCCGGGAGTAGGCCGGCCCGGCCAGGGGCGCGGACGCGATCGCTTTGAACGCCCCAAGACGGCCGAAGAAATTCGTCGCGAAAAGGACGAAGCTATTGCGACGGCCAGAGGATGGGGTGGTGTCGCGCGCAAGGGTGCGGTTCATCTTCGTTCCGAAACGCCGGAGATGGAAGGGAACCGCGTCAAGACTCCGGCTCCCATGCCACTAGCCCCGTGGGTTCCTGACGCCGCACCTTCGAAGGTAAAGATCGCCGCCGGAACAGTGGACGCTAAGCCCGTATACGCCCTCCCAGGTGACGTGGTGGCCGAAGTGCGCAAGGCCTTTGTGGGTACCAGCTACCAGCGTGAGAAGATGGTCAAATTCTTGACGCGTGCTGCGGAGTCCTATGACCGGCACCGCTATGAAGAAGCCCTTCGTTTGGCCAAGGCCGTGGCGGATCAGGTTCCGGGCGTGGCACCCGTGCGCGAATTGGCGGGACTGGCCGCTTATCGCTTGGAGCGTTGGCCGATGTCACGTGCGCACCTCAAGGCGTATTACGAACTCACCGGTGACCCGCAACATCTTCCCTTGGTGATGGACTGCGAGCGCGCTACGCGACGTTATAAACAACTAGAAAAAACCTACGAGACTTTGGCCGCCGCGGAGCCCACCGCCGAAGTTATCGCTGAGGCGCGCATTGTTTTGGCCGCTGCCTGGGCGGACGATCGTCGTTATCACGAAGCTATTGAGCTGCTCATCCGGGCCGGCGCCGCGAAGAATCTTCGCAATCCCAGTTACCGCCACGTGCGACTGTGGTACGCCTTGGCCGATGTGTACGACCGTGCGGGTGACGTGGCGATGGCGCGTGACGGATTCGCTCGGGTCGTTGCCGTGGACCCCGAGGCCTACGATGCTGCCGCGCGCCTCAAGGATCTCGGTGCTCCGGCCCCGCGCAAGAATCGCAAGAAGCGAACCGTGCCGGTGTCGAAGAAGAAGAACGTCGACTAAGGATTAGCCCATCGCCGCGAGAGCGGCGGTCATCGCCACGTTCGCACCGCGGATGTCACCCGTGAGCACGCTGTCCATTCTGTTCATCATGTAAGCGATGGTGAGTTTGGTTTCTTGATCCATGATGATCACCGAACCGCCGTAGCCACCCCAGTAACAGGCGCGCGGCCCCAAGGGCATCACGGAACTGGCTAGGCCGTAGCCCATGCCGAAATGAGTTTCTTGACCCAGAATAAGGTCAACACCGTGGGCCTGCGTGCGAAATATGTGCTCGTTAGTATTCTCTCCGAAGAAGCGGATTCCTTGGGCGTGACCACCGTTGGCGATGATTGACTGGATGGTCGCTACTGATTTGGCGTTGCCGTGACCGTTGGCGGCCGGTATCTCGGCGGCACGCCACCAACGATGCTGTGGCATGGAGGCGTCGAGGAGGGGAGAGGTATAACTGCGATAGGCGATGGAGTTCACGTCAATCCCCGAGACATCCATCGGCTCAGGAGGAATAACGAAACTGACGCGAGAATCTTCGGATTCGGGAAGTCCAATGTGAAAATCGGCGCCGAGAGGCCGGGCTACTTCATCCCGAAAGAAATGTCCGATGGTGGTGCCGCTAATCCGACGCACAACTTCGCCAATGAGATGACCCTGGCTCACGAGGTGATATCCCGATTGAGATCCTGGCTCCCACCACGGCTCTTGGGCGGCGAGGGCGGACGTCGAAAGTTCCCAATTGGCGAGGTCCTCCGGTGCCAAGCGTTCCTGCCAACCCGAGAGTCCCGCCGTGTGCCCCATCAGGTGTCGCACGAGTACATCTTTCTTTCCATTCGCCGCGAACTCCGGCCAGTAGCGCGACACGGGAGCGTCAAAATCGAGCTCACCGCGTTCGCACAAGATGAGGGCGACGAGAAAGGTCATCGTTTTGGTGGTGGACCAGACGTTGACCAAGGTGTCACTCTTCCAGGGCGCTGAGTGCTCCGCATCCACGTATCCGCCCCAGATGTCGGCGACGACCTCCTCGTTGTGGATAACGGCGATGCTGGCACCCACGTCGGCACCACTGTCGAGGCTCTGCGAGAGAAGGTCCGTGAGAGCAGAAAATTTTGCGGTGGTGAATCCTTGAATCTCGGCCACGTGGGCTCCTTCGAACGATTGCCGTCTGTAGTAGTTGATTGTATGACCCCGTGAGCATCGTCATCCCTTGGGGATGGCTTGGTATCGTAGGGACATGGATACTGCAGCCCTTTTGGGTGACGAGGCTTCGTCACTACTAACTTACGTGTCGACCGCGTTCCCCAAGGAGATGTTGACCGCCCCGGGACCGAACTTCTTGGACGAGACCTTCGTCTACTCAGATCGCTCACCCTCCGTTCTGCGTAATTTGGGAGCGCTCTACGGTGCCGGACGCTTGGGTGGCACCGGTTATCTGTCCATTCTTCCGGTCGATCAGGGAATCGAGCACTCGGCTGCGGCCAGTTTCGCCAAGAATCCCAATTATTTCGATCCCGCCAAATTAGTGGAGTTGGCTGTGGCCTCCGATTGCAGCGCGGTGGCGACAACGCTGGGGGTCCTCGGATCCGTGTCGCGTCGCTACGTGCACAAAATTCCCTTCATTGTCAAAATTAATCACAACGATCTCATGCACTACCCAACGACCTATGACCAGATTCTTTTCTCGTCGGTGCAACAGGCTGCCGACCTGGGGGCTATTGGCGTCGGGGCCACCATTTATTTTGGTTCTCCGGAATCGGATCGTCAGTTACAAGAAATCGGAGCGGCCTTCGCCGAAGCGCACCGGCTCGGTTTGATGACCATTCTCTGGACGTACTTGCGCAATCCCGCCTTTAAAACCGACGACATTGACTATCACTTGGCCGCTGACCTGACGGGACAGGCGAATCACTTGGGTGTCACCATCGAGGCCGACATCATCAAACAGAAGCAGCCAGAAAACAACGGAGGTTTCAACGCGGTGAAGGTGGGAAAGACGGATCCGCTGGTGTACAGCAAGCTGACGACCGACCACCCCATTGATCTGACTCGTTGGCAAGTGGTGAACTGTTACTCCGGTCGCATCGGACTGATTAACTCCGGTGGGGAGTCCAAGGGTGCAGGCGACCTCGAGCAGGCGGTACGTACCGCGGTGATCAATAAGCGCGCCGGTGGCCAGGGGCTCATCGTAGGTCGCAAGGCTTTTCAGAAGCCGCTCGCGGAAGGCGTCGAACTCGTTCACGCCATTCAGGATGTCTTCCTGGACTCCAGCATCACGTTGGCCTAAGGGTCAAGTGATGGGGAAGAGGCCCGTATGGCTGAACTGGCCCAACGTGGTCACGGTGGTGCGAATCCTCTTCATCCCGGTCTTCGTCTATTTGGCGGTCTCTACGTCCCATCGCGCACTGGCGGCCTGGCTGCTGGGCTTCTTGGGAGCCACTGATTATCTGGACGGTTATCTTGCGCGCCGCTTGAATCAGGTCAGCGAATTGGGGAAAATTCTGGACCCTGTGTGCGATCGTTTGTTGATGATCTCCGCGGTGCTGGTAGTGGCGGGGGTTGGTGCCGTTCCCTGGTGGTTCGCGGGAGCAACCCTGGCCAGAGAAATTCTGGTTTCAGTCGCAACCCTAGCGCTCGCTGCCTTGGGGGCAGCACGAATCGACGTTCTCTGGTGGGGTAAAACTTCCACCTTTGCCCTGATGACGGCCTATCCTTTGTTCTTGCTGACGAGCCAAAAATATGGACGCGCGGAGATCTGGCAGGGCGATATGCGTGTGGGTGTGTGGGCCGTGGGTATCACGGGCCTGGTCTTGGCATGGGCGGTATTGGCGGGCTACCTTGCCCCCGCGCGCGAGGCTTTGCGGGCTGGGCGAGAGGGTCGGCGCGTCGGCTAGATTTGACGCTTATGCAGATTCCCGAGCAGCTCCGTTATTCGAAAGATCACGAATGGGCTCGTCAGGATGCGACCGGAATTACCATCGGGATCACCGACTACGCCCAAGACGCACTTGGTGACGTGGTCTTTGTTGATCTCCCCGCCGTTGGTACGAAGGTTGAAGCAGGTAGCCCTATTGGTGAAGTTGAATCAACCAAGTCGGTTTCCGAAATCTATGCCCCCGTTGGAGGAACCATCGTTTCCATCAACGAATCGCTCGCCCATGCGCCCGAGAGTGTGAACTCCGACCCCTACAACACGGGTTGGATTTGCACAATCGCCGTTGAGAATAATGACGAGTTCATCTCGCTTCTCGACGCCGCCGCATACGGCGACCTCACGCATCACTAAGAGAACGTTATGAACTGTCGTCGTTGTGGCGAAATACTGAACGAAAACGCCAACTTTTGCTGGTCGTGCGGGGCGGCACAGACTGATTCATTGTCGCCCGACACCATTGCTGTTCCGGTGGTGTCAACTACCGAGCGCGTTACCACCACCGTGGCTGCTCCGACGAAATCTACCTTCGACATGGTCAGTATTGCCACGGGTTCCTTCGGCACGGTTACTCACGAATTAGTCGAAGAATCCTCACGCGTGGGCCGCCACGACGAGTCGCTGATTGTGCTTGACGACGTCTCGGTATCTCGTCACCACGCCGTGTTTACCCGGACCGCCTCCGGACGAGTCACGGTTCGTGATCTGAACTCCTTGAATGGAACTTACGTAAATGGCCTGCGCGTCGAAGAGGCTATTCTTCGCAGCGGAGACGAAGTGCAAATCGGAAAGTTCAAGATGATTTTTTGGGGAGCGGCGTCGTGAGCGCGATGTCAGCGAAGTTAAGAATCGGTGAAGCGCACTCATTGCTGCGCGCCGAGTTCCCTGATATTGAGTTGTCGAAAATTCGATACTACGAAGAAAAGGGTCTCGTTAACCCCAGCCGTTCGCCAAAGGGTTTTCGCCTATTTTCCGAAGTGGATATCGAGTGCCTGCGTGAATCTTTCCGCATGGCGCAGCGCGAGTTTCTCCCCCTCAAAGTAATTCGACAACGTCTTATCGAGCGGGGATTACTACCCGACGACCGCGTGATTCCTACGGTGCGCCGCGCAGCTCGCGATGCGACGGCCACGAACATCACAATGGCGGTCCCGGAGCGCACCCCTCGTCCCACACTGCACGTGGTGCAACCCGAAATTCCTCTGGTTGCCGAGTACCCGTCTCTTGCGACCTCGAACCTGTCGGAAATTGAATTGTGTGTCGCCGCGGGCATCACTCCACAGGAGCTGGTCGATCTGGTGTCTTTTGGTTTCCTGGCAGCCTCGGTCGGCGGAGCGACTACCCCTTACACGGCCAAGGACGTTCAGGTGGCTAAGACTTTTGCTGCCCTATCCGCCCGCGGCGTCGACGCTCGGCGACTCAGCGCGGTGAAGAGAATTGCGGAGCGTGAAGCGGAGGTGGTCAGCGAACTGACAACGTCGGTGCGCTACGACCGGAATATGACTGAGGAAGAATCAGCACACGTTGTGGCTGAAGTGTCGCGCGAAGTGGCACTCTTTCGCGCAGCGGTCGCTCGCACCATCACTCGTTGACGCGCGGTACTAGCCTTCCGAGGTCTAGTCTGAAGGAATGATTGAAGTCGTACTCCGTGCAGTTCGCGTAGACGTTAATTCCGCCACGCCGCTGCTGCTCCTTGAAGAAGTGGGGGGAGTTCGCGTCTTACCTATTTTTATTGGGGCACCCGAAGCGGCTGCCATTGCCTATGCGCTGCAACAACTCGACACGCCACGCCCCATGACCCACGATCTTCTACACGACGTGATCGAAATCTTGGGGGGAAAATTATTTGCCGTTGAGATCACGGAAATTCGAGACGGCTCCTTCATCGCCCAGCTTCGACTCATCGTGAACGGAAATGAACGACTCGTGAGCGCTCGACCGAGCGACGCCATTGCGGTCGCCTTGCGAAGTGGTGCTCCGATACTTGTAAATGACGACGTGATGGAAAACGAGGGGCGAGAAATGTCTCTCGACGAAGTGGACGAAGAGGAGGATGATGACGACGAGGATGATGAACCCAACGAAGCCGCATTGATCGAGGAGCTCCGTAGTTTCCTCGACACCATCTCACCGGAGGATTTCAAGTAATGAATAAGACCTCACGTTATTTATTGTCGGCAGTGGTTATTGTCATTGGTGCCGTGGGAGCCGGACGGTACCTACATTCGCACCGTGGAACGGCGCCGGTAACTTCATCAACCACCTCCGTGGCCGCATCCCCGGTCTGCATCGCTACCGATTTTGTCGCTAGTTTTAACTCGGGCCAGGGCGCCGCTGGAAATATTCTGGCGTCGGCTTCACTCACCAAGACCAGTGTCGGGAGTTGTCGTTTGTCCGGTTGGCCACTTCTTTCCCTCAGCAATTCCGCGGGGGTGAGCATCCCCACGACGACGGTACAGGGTTCGCAGGTCTTCCAGAATTTCTTCTCGCTCTCTGTTCCGTCCACGCCCGCCCACTTGCTGGTGGCTCAAAATCGCGTGGTGACCTTCGAAATCCTTTATAACGATGTCCCGGGCCTTGCGACCTGTCCCGTCGCGAGCTCACTCGGTATCAGCGTGGCCTCCTCGGGCGTCATGCTGGGATCGACCGCGGTGAATGCCCTGACGCCTTGCGATCATCACCTCAACGTGTCGCCGTTTTTCTTAGAGCCTTAACGAGGTCGCACCAGAATTCGTCCACGGCTGCGACCGTGTCGAAGGTCGGCAAGCGCGTCCGGCAGATCATCGAGAGCCACGATTCGGTCTATAAGTCGTCGGTCGTCCGGCACCATGAGGTCGCAGAGTCGATTCCAAATGTCGAGACGTCGTTCCGGCGGAGTTTCCACGGCGTCGATGCCGAGAAGGGCGACGTTACGCGTAATGAAGGGGTAGACGGTGGTGTGGAGTTCGCTTCCGGCGACCAAGCCACTTGCCGCAACGGCGCCTCCGTAACGAAGTGATCGCAAAATGGCGTGAAGGGTGTCACCACCGACGCAGTCGACTGCCCCCGCCCACAGGGGCTCGCCGAGAACACGCTCCGCACGGTTGCTGATCTCGTCGCGCCCAATGCAGCGCGTGGCCCCTTGCTCTCGTAACCAGTGGCTGTGTTCCGGGGAGCCCGAGGCGGCGACTACGTGAAACCCAATTCGTGCGAGGAGGGTGACGGCGAGTGAGCCGACGCCCCCCGACGCCCCCGTGACTAAAACTTCTCCGTCACCGGGTTGCACGCCGTGCCGAAGAAGAGCGTCAATGCTGGCCATGGCGGTGAAGCCGGCTATTCCGTAGGCCATCGCGATATCGAGATTGTCCAACGAGCAAGCGAGGGGAGTGAGGTATGAATGGTCGCAGACGATCTCGTCGGCGAAGCAACCGTCGACTGACGTACCGATGCCCCCGCCCCAGATAATCACGGGTGTCCCTGCGGGGAGAGAGGGGTGTCGGCGAATGACCCCCACCCCTTCGATTCCACCCGTCAACCGTGGAGCTCTCCGTACTCGGCTGGGGGACGCGAACACCAAGGCGTCCTTAAAGTTGAGGGCGCTGTAAACGAGTTCCACCGCGCTGTCGCCCAGGGCGGAGGTCGGCTCATTGAGCACCGTTCCCGTGAGGACCTGATCATTTTCGTCAATTATGAAACGCGCCACTCCCACAGGATACGACCCGTTGAGTTTATGAAACACGACGGGAATAACGAAATGATAATTTCTCACTACGCTGGAAGAATTATGACCCCACCGGATAAATTGCCGCTCCGCGCCTGGTGGGGATCTCTGCACGGCGAAGGCCGTGACGCAATCGTCTACCTAATAGCTTTCGTCTTTTCGCTCGGTATGGGGATGCTGTCGAAGGAACCGGCTCAATGGCACTGGGGATTTATATCGGCGGGCACGTATGCCGTGGCGACGACGTATTCCCTTCTTTCGGGCGGTGCGAAGCGCGTGCCATCGCACCGGACCATCTTGGCTGCGTTTGTGTTTCTAGGGGCGGTCGTCGTACCTTTGGGCTTGGAAGTGCAGTGGCGCCACGTGGGCGGTACCCAGCAATTCGCACAACCAGAAGTGTGGGTGATCGAGCAATCGGGCCAGCACGTTGTCATTGACGGTGGGCCCTACGTGGCCTTCTTCTCTCACGGTGTTCTGCATGGCCGGGTAACCGGCGAACCGCAGTACCAGGCCTTCTTTCCGTATTTCCCCCTGATGTCGGTTTTCGGTCTACCCCGTGCACTCTCGCCGAGTCAGTCGCAGTTGACCGACGCCCGAGTGGTCATGAGCATGGCCACCATTGTGGTGATGGGGCTGGGTTTGTGGTTTTCGCGTATCAGCAGGGCGAAAAAACTACTGGTGGCACAAGCACTTTGTATTCTGCCCACGGGGGCGCTCTTTTTGTCAACGGGTGGTGATGATATGCCCATCCTTGCGTTAGGTTTTTTATCTCTCGTTGTTCTCGAGCGGCGTCAACCGCTGCTGCTCGGGGTGGTGTGTGGAATAGCCGTGTCGACGAAACTCACGGCCTGGCCCCTGGCGAGTGCGGTCCTCCTCATGTGCGCCATTACCCTCGGGCGTCGTGCGGCGAGCGTCGCGTTGGCGGCAACCACCACGATTTTTTTGGGGATATCGCTACCGTATTTCGTAAGGTCCCCGCGCGCCTTCTTGGAAAACGTCTTTGCCTTTCCGCTCGGCCTCGCGGGTGTGGATTCGCCCGCCGCGAGTCCTTTGCCGGGCCATTTGATAACGAGTGCGTGGCCAGTGATGAAACATATTCTGCCGGTAATCGTGGTGCTTGTGGGCTCTTATCTGCTTCTTCGTTACCTCCGTCGTTCGCCCATCACCAGCGTGTCGCAAACTCTCAACATCGTGGCGGTGGTAGCGCTCGTGGTCATCGCAACCGCATCGGCAACGCGTATGGGTTATTTGATTTACCCGATTAACTATGCGGTGTGGGCCTCGGTATTCCGCACGTCGACTGATCAATTAATACTGGATGCCTGATAGATCTCGACAGTCCAGGATGCGTGTCCAACTGACTGATTGGTGATGGTGATTCCTTCTATCCAGAAGAAACCGTCCGTCCCCGCCTTTTGAAAGAGAAGCTGTGCGCGGTGATGTGGGCCTACGGACGCGGCGGTGGAGAAAAGGCCCCATCCCCGCGCGAGGAGGTTGGATCTATAAAACCCCAAAATCTTGGCGGCACGATGCGGCGCGTGGAGCGTTTGGGAGCAGTCGTAGGCACCAGGGTCGCGTCGCGTAATAACGCCAGCTCCGATGCCCGCGGTGGCGAATGGAACGATCAAGCCGGCTGCGATATTGCTGGGAGGGATGCCACCGGGATTGCACGCACTCAAAAGATTCGTCGTCGCAGCGACGCTCAGGCCACCCACGACGAGGGGTGCCACGCTCGGTTTCGGAGGGCTGGAGGTGGTGACATCCAGAATTCCGAAGAGGGCGAGAACGAAGAGCGCCACCGCCAGTACGGACATGGCGGGCTTGATGGAAGTAGTGGTCGTCAGCGGGGGACGCATATCGTCGGGCATCACATCCAACCTAGGTGGTTGATGGGCCCATGGCCGGCGCCAAGGTCCCAATGGGCGGCGGTCTCGAGAGCACGGCGAACAAAGTCCTTCGCGGTCGTGATGGCGAGCACGGGTGCGTCACCAAGGGCGAGCTGCGCCGCAATGGCGGCCGAGAGGGAGCAACCAGTGCCGTGGTCGTTGCGCGTAGCCACCCGGGTAGCGTGGAGAACCTCCACGATGTTGTCTGACACAATCACGTCTGGTGCATCGAGTTCTCGCGACGTACCGGAGGCGAAGTGGCCCCCCTTAACCACGACGAAGCGACATCCCCGCTGCAGTATGAGGCGGCCCAGCTCAACCATGCTCTCGACCGTGGTGACGTCTCCGAGGTCGACGCCCGCGAGCAAACAGGCTTCACGGAGGTTGGGGGTGACCACCGCGGCGAAGGGTAAGAGAGCTTGCTGGTACATCTCGAGGCCACCAGCCTCCATCAGGGCGTGTCCGCTGGAGGACACCAGTACCGGGTCGACGACCAGGTTCGGGAGCAGGCCGTCGGAGGCGGCTCGCGCCACCGCTTCAATTGTTCGAGGTCGCGCCAGCATGCCCGTTTTGACGGCCGCCAGGGAGAAATCAGAGGTCACGGCATCGATTTGCGCACGCACCATTTCGGCTTCGAGCGCGCACACTGCGGTGACCGAGGTCGTGTTTTGGGCGGTCACCGCGGTGATGGCGGACGTGCCGTGGACGCCACGCGCGGCGAAGGTGCGAAGGTCGGCCTGAATGCCCGCTCCGCCTCCGGAATCGCTCCCGGCAATGGTCATCACGACGCTAGGTTGCACCCTGCCACCTTACCGAGGTCACATCACAGCGGGTACGCTCAAGTGGTGTCCGAGCCCCTGCTGATTGGTTCACTCTCACTCTCGTCGCGACTGGTGATGGGAACGGGGGCGATGGCATCTCTCGCCATTCTCGAGAAGAGTCTTCGGGAGAGTGGGACGCAAATTGCCACCGTGAGCGTGCGGCGAGTGTCGGCGGCGGTGGACGGTTCGATCTACGAACTCTTGGAACGCCTTCATATCGATTTACTGCCGAACACCGCGGGCTGTTTCACAGCGCGCGATGCGGTGGTGGCAGCGGAGTTGGGTCGCGAAGCCTTCGGAACACCGCGAGTCAAACTGGAAGTCATTGGTGACGAGCGAAGTTTGTTACCCGACGTGGTGGAAACTCTGTCGGCTGCGAAGACTTTGGTGGAGCGAGGATTTGAGGTCTGGGCCTATACGACTGACGATCTCGTGGCGGCGCAGCGCCTCGAACAGTTGGGTTGCGTGGCGGTGATGCCGCTGGGCTCTCCCATTGGCTCGGGTTGTGGAATAAATAATCCGCAGGCGGTAGCCGCCATAGCTGCTCGTCTGCATACCCCGGTGTTGCTCGACGCCGGCATCGGAACTGCTTCGGACGCTGCAATCGCGATGGAATTGGGCTGCGCGGGAGTGCTCGTGGCTTCAGCGATTAATCGCGCGAAAGATCCCGTGGCGATGGCGGCAGCCATGCGCGATGGGGTCACGGCCGGTTACGCCGCGTCGCGAGCAGGTCGAATTGCGAGGCAATCAGAGGCTGTTGCTTCCTCGCCACGGGCAGATATGCCTATCGCTGTCCAAGATTGAAGTTTTCCTTGACGTAGTCACACATGTGGAATTACGCTCGTGTGTCCCTAGAGAACCTTTGTCGGAGGGTTGTTATGTCTACACGCGTGTCCCAGTTCACCGGAAAACAGATCTGCAAGCTGGCAGACGTCACCTATCGCCAACTTGACTACTGGATTCGAACGGAGCTGATTAGTTCCTCGGTGACCGAAGCGTCGGGTTCGGGAAGCAAGCGTAGTTTTAGTTACGGCGACCTCTTGGAGGTTCGCGTGATCAAATCCCTAATCGATGCCGGCGTGTCGTTGGCGCGGACCCGCCAGGCGGTTACCTGCCTGCGTGAATCGCTCGGTATGGATCTCGGCTCCGCCTCGCTCGTGCTGGCAGGAACCACGACGGTCATGGCGTTCAGCGAAGGTGAGATTGTCGACCTCGTCCGTGGAGGGCAGGGCGTTTTCAATATCGTCCCCCTCCCCAGCGTGGTGAGTGACTTGGACCAATTGATTCAATTGGAAAACGACGGCAATCAAGCGACGACTCGCAGCGCCTAGTTTTCGTTCGAAAGTACGTCGAAAAGGGTCCGTCGGCGTTTAGGGTGGGAGGCTGATGAGCCTTGATCGCCGACCTTATTTGGACGAAGTCCACCAGTCTCTGGGAGCCAAGATTGTTCCCTTTGGGGGCTGGGCGATGCCGCTGGCCTACGGCGAGGGAACTTTAAAAGAGCATCTGACCTGCCGGCACGACGCCGTGGTCTTTGATGTTTCTCACCTCGGGACGGTGCGTGCGCACGGCGACGAGGTGTTTGACATTCTCCAAAATTCGTTGACGAACGATTTACGCAAAATTGCTCCGGGCCGCGCGCAGTACACCCACCTCTTGAATGATCGTGGGGGAGTGGTTGATGACATCATCGTGTGGTGGGTGAGCCCGACAGAATTTGATGTGATGCCTAACGCCTCCAATACCTCTGGCGTCCTCTCGGTCATTCCTGGGGTCGACGTCACAAACGAACGTTGCGTGTTGGCCATCCAGGGTCCCCGGGCGAGAGAGCGCGTACGTGGCATTGATGAGCGCTTCGCCGCGGTGCCCCGTTTCCAGGTGCAACGCTTCGACTACCGCGGACTGGAAGTTCGCGTGGCGGGGACGGGCTACACCGGTGAGGACGGTATTGAAATTGCTATTCCCAATGAGGGCGCCGAGCACCTACTGCGGTCACTCGTTGAGGTCGGAGTGACTCCTGCCGGTCTCGGTGCTCGCGACACCTTGCGTCTGGAAGCCGCCCTTCCTCTTCACGGCCACGAACTGTCGCCCGATATCACCACTCTCGAAGCTGGTTTGGGCTGGGTAGTGGGATGGGAAAAAGACGATTTCCGCGGAAGGGCCGCCCTCGAACACCAGCGACGCCACGGCCTGTCGCGCCAACTCGTGGCCGTGGTGGCGCGAACCCGCCAACCACTTCGCGATCACGCGGTCCTGCTCGTTGACGGTGTAGCGGTCGGTGAACTGACCTCGGGTAACTTCTCTCCCGTTTTGGAGCGGGGAATTGGCCTGGGGTTTTCTGATCGACCATTGTCGCCCGGTACGGAGGTTTCCGTAGAACTTCGCGGCAGGGAAGTACTCGCGGACGTGGTGAAACCACCATTTATTCGAAAGGCAAAGTGAGATGGCCGACTACATACCCCATACCGAGGACGAAGTGTCGTCGATGTTGGATTTCCTCGGATTGGAAACTTTGGGCGACCTCTTCGCGCACGTACCCGCGGCGGTGCGCTTAAGCCAGGGATTGAACTTGGCGGATGGTCGCAGTGAACCGGACGTGGTGGTGCAATTCGAAAGCTACACGTCCGCCAACGTAGCGACCACCAAGAATCTCGTCTGTTTCGCTGGCGTCGGGAGCTACGACCACGAGGTTCCCGCGGTGGTCAAGATGCTCGGTTCGCGCAGCGAATTTGTCACCGCCTATACCCCGTATCAGCCGGAAGTGGCGCAGGGTGTTCTCCAGGCGATCTTCGAATATCAAACCATGATTGCTCGATTGAGTGGGCTCCCCATTGCCAACGCGTCGCTCTACGACGCCGCCACAGCGCTCGTCGAGGCGGTGAATATGGCCGTTGGTTCGACGAGAAAAAACCGTATCTTGATGTCGGCGGGTATCCATCCTCACTGGCGAGCCACCGTTGCCACGTTCGCGCGCGGAACCGGTCATGAGATTGTGACCGTTCCCTTGGTGAATGGTCAGACGGACTGGAGCACGGCACCCCTGGACAACGTGGGGGCCGTCGTGGTGGGCTATCCGAACTACTTAGGAATCCTCGAAGACATCGCGAGCGCTCGAGCCGTGGCGAACGATCGCGACGCCTTGCTCATCGTTGGTGCCGATCCGGTGGCCGCCGGAGTGCTGAAGACGTCCGGTGATTGGGGCGCGGACATTTTTGTGGGTGAGGGACAACCATTTGGAACCCCCTTGGCTTTTGGAGGGCCGTACCTCGGACTATTCGCCTGCACCTCCGATCAAATCCGCCGACTACCCGGTCGGATTGTGGGGGAGACCGTGGACACCGAAGGCCGTCGTGCCTTCGTGACAACTCTGCGGGCCCGTGAACAGGACATTCGACGAGAAAAAGCCACCTCTAACGTGTGCACCAATCAGACCCTGATGGCCGTCACCGCCGCCATCCAGATGAGTTGGCTGGGAACCGAGGGGCTTCGTGAGGTAGCTACGCGTTGTGCGCAGGGTGCTCATTACCTCTACGAGGCGCTACTGGAGGTCCCTGGTGTGTCTGCTGTTAGCGGTGCACCGTTCTTTCGTGAGTTCGCCTTCCGCACCACGCGTCCCGCGCGTGAACTTCTGGCCGATGTCGCGTCACGAGGCTTCATGGCGGGAGTAGCGGCGTCGGATCTCTGCGCGCCGGGCGACGCGTCTCTGCCCTCCGCCGATTTGGACTACGTGATCGTTTCTACCGTTACCGAGAAGAGGACGAAAGTCGAAATCGATGCCCTGGTGGCAGCTATTGCGAAGGCGGTGCAGTCATGACCATCAACAGTGCTCCGGGAGGACGCGCGGCGTCGGCGCCGTTGCTCGGCAAGGAGACCGAACCCACCATTTTTGAACTGTCGGTTCCTGGGCGCAGCGCATATCAATTGCGAACCACCGGAGTCCCCGAGACGGCATTATCTTCGTTGATCCCGCTCGAGCATCTGGCTGTGAAGTCGGTGGAGTTGGCCAACGTGTCCGAGCGCGATATGGTCGCGCACTTCACCCGCTTGTCACACCGCCAGTTCTCGGTGGATTTAGGTGCGTATCCGTTGGGCAGTTGCACTATGAAATACAACCCAAAGTTCTGCGACGCCGTGGCGGCCGATCCTGGTCTGAACTCAGTGCATCCCGCGTCGCCCGCGCCGCTGATTCAAGGCTGGCTGGAACTTCTGGTCACCTTGGAAGACAAGCTGTGTGAAATCACCGGCATGGCCGCAGCCACCTTGCAGCCCGCTGCCGGAGCCGCCGGTGAATTGACCGGGCTGCTGTTAATGCGCGCTTATCACGAGGCCCGTGGCGAGACGCGCACGCGGGTACTCATTCCCGATTCGGCGCACGGCACTAACCCCGCCTCCGTCACTCTGGGCGGCTACGAAGTAACGACCATTCCCTCGGACGAGCGAGGCCTCGTAGATTTGGCGGCGTTGAAGGCTGCTCTGGGTCCTGACGTGGCGGGCATCATGCTCACCAACCCCAACACCGTCGGACTCTTCGAAGAGGAGATCGTCGAGATTGCCGCAGCCGTCCATGAAATTGGTGGTCTCTTGTACTACGACGGAGCCAACCTCAACGCCATCTTGGGCGTGGTGCGTCCGGGCGACATGGGCTTTGACATCGTCCACATGAATTTGCACAAGACGTTCGCCACCCCGCACGGTGGTGGGGGACCGGGGGCGGGACCCGTGGCGGTGTCCTCTCGCTTGGTGGACTTCCTGCCCGGACCCAAGGCAGAACGTCTCGCCGACGGAAGCTACGACTGGGTCCGTCCTGCCAAATCCATAGGTCGTGTGCACGGATGGCACGGAAACTCCATGGTGCTGGCACGCGCTCTGGCCTACATCGAAGTTCATGGTGGTAACGGACTGGCTCGCGTTGCTCAGCACGCAGTGTTGAACGCGAATTGGTTGCGCCAACGCTTGACGAAGGTTCTCCCCGCGGCCTATGACCGACCCTGCATGCACGAATGCGTACTGACGGCTTCTCCTCTCAAGAATGAATTTGACGTGAGAGCCCTCGACGTGGCCAAGAGCCTCCTGGAAGAGGGCTTTCACGCGCCCACGGTGTATTTCCCCTTGATCGTTGACGAGGCTTTGATGTTCGAGCCGACGGAAACCGAATCTCCTCAGACATTGGAATCCTTAGCTGCTTCGCTTGAGAGAATCGCGGCGCGTGCGGCGAGTGATCCCGAAGCCGTGCGACACGCACCGCAATCCACCCCCGTCACCCGCGTCGACGAGGCTCGTGCGGCTCGTCAGTTGGTGTCGACCGAGGACGCGTCGGGTCGCTGACACACCACGGTGCTGTCAGGGTCACGGTACAGCGTGATGTCGCACCGGCTATCTACGATGGGCCAATGACGAATCCGTTGATTGGTATCACTGGTCGCCGCTGGCCGGTTACGCGCTTGGGAGATTTGATGTCGGTGGCCATGGCCAGTTTCGACGTTGACCTGCACATCTCGGGCTATTCGAGTTCGGTAATCCACGCTGGGGGATTGGCGGTGACGCTCCCACACGAGGTCGATCCGGTCGCCATCGTGGCGCGACTCGACGGTCTCGTACTTTCTGGGGGAGCCGATGTCAATCCCGATCGTTACGGTGAAGAACCACACCCTCGTCTCGGAAAGGTCGAGGACACACGCGACGAGTTTGAATTCTCCTTGTTGGCGGCTGCCCGCGCCCGCGGCATTCCCGTGCTGGCCATATGTCGTGGCGTCCAAATCCTCAACGTCGCCTGCGGCGGCACCCTGCGCCAGCACGTCCGACGCACTGAAGGTTCAGGTCATCCACGCTGGGATGTCGATGGACGCACCACGACCCACGGTCTCGAAGTGGTGCCTGGCACTTTGTTGTCGACTCTCTACTCGTCGACCACGGAGGTGAACTCGCTGCACCACCAAACGCTGGACCGCGTAGGTCACGGCTTGATTATCAACGCGACGGCACCCGACGGTGTGGTGGAAGCGGTGAACGTGGAAAATGAAGATGTGTTAGGCGTGCAGTGGCATCCGGAGATGTTGCAGCCAGATCCCGTATTTTCCTGGTTGGTGGAACGAGCGATCGCGCAACGTGACACACGCCTTAGTCGCGAGCAGCGCTGATAACTTCCTGACCGAATTGTTCGAGTGACTCGGCGGGGTTATTGAAAAAGAGGAAGGATGGAACCACGATGCGTTCCACGCCGAGTTCGCGCAACTTGTCGACCTCGTCCAAATTGTCTTTCCCGAACACTCCGTAACCTCCAGAGGTCAACTCCACCGTGGAGGGATCAACTCCCGACTTCTCGGCAGTGTGTTGCGCCAATCGATGCAGTCGCCGCAACTCGTCGTGCGAACCCTTGGCGGGGAAGAGGCCCGCGCCCAAACGTCCGGCTCGACGAGCGGCAGCTTCGGTGTGACCACCGATGGTGACGGGAATGCGCGCCTGTGCGGGTCGAGGACTACAGATGCAATTGTCGAAGTTGACGGTAGCGCCGTGAAAACTTGCCGACCGGTTTTCCCAGAGTTCGCGCATGGCGGCAACGTATTCGTCCGCGAGGGCGGCACGTTCACCAAAAGGAACGCCGATGGCGGCGAATTCCTCTGCCAACCAACCGATTCCGAGACCGAGGTGAAAACGTCCCTGTGACAGGTAGTCGAGCGTGGCGATTTCTTTGGCGAGCACCAAGGGGTTGCGCTGGGGAACGATCAGGATGCCGGTAGCTAAGTGAATGCGTGTCGTGGCGCTGGCGAGAAAACTGAGCCACACCAAGGGGTCGGGTATCGGGGTTGAGTCCTTGCCGGGCATGCGGCCACTGTTGTCGTAGGGGTAGGACGATTCGTAGCCTTCTGGGACTACGACATGCTCCACGGTCCAGATGGACTCGAAACCAGCTTTTTCTGCCGCTTGCGCCATGCCGAGGGCAGCTTCTGGGTGGGAGAAGGGACCAGAGTTTGCGAAGACTATTCCAAATTTCATGATCTATCCTTCTGTCACTTTCATTGTCAAAACCCTAGTGTCCGGACATCACGAGACCGAGGCAAAAAGCTCCGACGGCGAGCAGGGGAGTTGTTACGGTGGTCAAAAATGCTTCGAGACGCCGTCCTTGGACCCATATTTGTTGGGGGATTGCGATTGCCGCCGAAAACGTAGTAAAGCCCCCGCAAAAGCCGGAGGCGAGATAGACGTCGATGGTGTAGGCGCTGGGATGGGCGAGAAGTCCGTTGCCGATGAGATTCATTCCGGACCTGAGAGTGAAAGCGACGAGGAAACATCCCAGGACGTTGATGACGGCAGTCACCAGGTGTCGGTGACGGGGGAGAAGGTGTTCCCCCAGTTCTTCAAAAAGAAAACGAGAGGCAGATCCAACCCCGCCCCAGCCGCACAGAACTACTAGGCGAATCACGTCTTACTCCTGCGTCCGAGGCGATAGCCCAGGATGGTAGCGAAAACCGCTACCAAAAGGGCTCCGACCAAGGTCGCTACGGCACCGCCGGGACATTTCAGGTAGATGGCCCTTTCTGCCAAAATAAGCGCCGAATAGGAAGTAAGGCCTCCCAGTACTCCGGGAAGGAAAAAAGCCCGAAAATCGGCTTTGGCGGGGTGTCGAAGTGGCCCAGCAAGGGCGTAGGAGGCGAGTAGAACTCCCAGGCTATTGATGACCAAAAGCCGCCACGGTACTTCTCCCGTCCAGCTCGCGTTTGTTAAGAGCCCATCGGAGCTTCGCGGCTTGCTCGTAGTGAGGATCGCCACCCGCAGGAGAGTGCCTAGTGCGCCACCGAGGAAAACAAGGCCGAGGCGAGACCTGGGGAGCGTTAGGCGCTTCATTAGGCCTTAAGAGTAGTGAAGTTGCATTGAGGGTTGGTGATTGGCGATGTATTCTTTACTTTACATAACGTACATTATCGGCGTTTAATCCGAGATCGACTCGGTCTACTGAATAGTCGCAGCCAGACACTACCGTTGTTGGTAATGAATCATACTCGGAGGTGGCTGACTGGAGTCGGTCTTGCCGCCCTCATTACTTTACCCGTGAGCGGCTCAGCAGGGGCCGACCTGGTCAACGCGGCGGCCAAACCTACCGTGCAAATCTCCTTTAGCTTCGAGGGTAATGCGGCCGCGCCGAAGGTTGGCCAGCCCTATTCCGTGTACGTGCAGATGATTCCACGGGCCATCGCGGGAACCATGAACCTTTCGATCGGCTCTTCGGCGACATCCCAAACTCTCGTTCGTCGGGTGTCCGGTAACGTCGTCATCTTCGTGGTGTCCTTTTCTCGACCCGGTAATACCACCCTGCTCGCTCATTTCGTCGGCAAGTCCCATCCAACAGTCAAGGCAGCGGCCACGGCTGTAATCCGCGTTTCCCCATAAACGAGCTCCACAGCTATGAGGCCCAGCTCTCGACCTCGTTAGGATAAAAAAGTGAACTCCCTCTTTGATGTCAGCGGAAAAGTTGTTTTGGTGACGGGGGGTTCTCGTGGAATCGGCGAGATGATTGCCCGAGGATTCGTGAAGGCTGGAGCACGTGTTTATATTTCGTCGCGCAAGGCTGACGTGTGCGAAGCGCTGGCGGGCGAATTATCGCTCGAAGGTTTTTGCGTCGCTCTGCCCGCGGACCTTTCTACCGAAGCCGAGTGCGAACGATTGGCTCAGGAATTAGGACAACGCGAAAACCATCTCGATGTTCTCGTCAACAATGCTGGCGCGACCTGGGGCGCACCCATGTCCGACACCGACGAAGCGGCCTTCGAGCGGGTCTTGGCTCTGAACGTCAAGGGAGTTTTCCACTTGACGAAGTTTCTACGACCACTTCTCGAGGCAAGCGCGACGGTGGACTCCCCTAGTCGCGTGATCAATATCGGATCCATAGATGGCATCCACGTCCCCACTCTCGAAACCTACGCCTACTCCGCGAGTAAGTCGGCGGTGCACCAGCTCACGCGCCACATGGCGAAGTTCATGGCACCTCTGGTGACAGTCAATGCCATTGCCCCCGGCCCGTTCGAATCAAAAATGATGGCGGCAACGTTAAAAGCCTTTGGTGATGCGATTGCCTCGTCGGCGCCGATGAAGCGTATTGGTCGCCCCGACGATATGGCCGGAACGGCCATCTTTCTGTCGTCACGAGCAGGCTCCTACATCACGGGCGCGATTATCCCCGTTGATGGGGGCATCGCTACCTTGGCCTAGAGGCCCTTCATTCCCAACGTAGCCGTCAGGGTGGTGACTCCGCTGCCTCGGTACAGAGTTATTTTCACGCGTGATCCCGGTCGAAAGTGAGCCAGTGCCTTTTGCACGTCCTGGCCAGTGGCCACTGCGTAGCCGCCAATGTTGGTGATGATGTCACCTTCTTGCAGTCCGGCAATATCCGCGGCGGTGCCAGAGTCCACCACGACCACCACTGCGCCGTAGGTGATGCCTAATCCGTAGGTCTGAGCAACCGTGGGGTCGTTAGAAATAATTTCGACGCCAAGAAAAGCGCGAGCACTGGCCAGCACTCCCCCCTTGAGCAACCCGGCAATGAGCGAATGTACTCGTGAGATAGGAATCGCGAAGCCTATGTTTTGGGCGTTGGAACCATCCGGCAAGGTCCCCGCGACGGCCGTGTTCATTCCAATTACGTGGCCCCGAGAATCCAGCAAGGGGCCACCCGAGTTTCCTGGGTTGATAGCGGCGTCGGTCTGAATCATGCTGTGCAGGGTTTCTGAGTTAGTGCCGCTGGTGGCGGTGACTGTTCGACCGAGCGCCGACACGATGCCCATGGTCACCGTCGGTGTTCCAGCGGAAAGCCCCAGCGCATTCCCGATGGCGATCAAGGTGTCCCCAACCACCAATTTGTTCGAATCTCCAAAGGTCACCGTGGGGAGACCGTGAGCATTGTCAATGCGGATAAGGGCTACGTCATCAGACGGATCGGTACCAATCAAGGTCGCCGACAGCGCAGTGGTAGTTCCCGATCTCGTCACCGTGATCTTGGCACCTTGTACGGCACTCGAAATCACATGATTATTCGTGAGGACCAGTCCATTCGAGGAAATTATCATTCCCGTGCCCTGGTCGCCACCGACGGAACTGCTGACGTTGACCGAGACGATGGAGGGTTCTACCTTCTTTACGAGCTGTGGAACGGATAGACCTGAGGCGAGGACCGCAGCGCCTGGTGAGGCGTTGGATGTCTGGAAATTGACCGTGGGTGAATTCGATGACGCGAAATGACCCGCGGCACCACCGACGAGGGCGGCTACCAGCAACAGACTGACGCGATTATTGCGTCGGGCAGCACCGTTCGCATTGCGCATCACCCGAGTAGGGACTCCGGGCTGGGGCCATAGGACCTTGGGTGTCGGACTGCTCTCGTCGGCGACTACATCGGTATCAGGCACATTCGCATGCTACGGCGTTTTGCTAAGAAATCGAAAAGAAACCAGTGAATTTTCGCCACAAGCGAAAACGGCTAGATTTAGTCGGCTATGTCGCGACGCCTAGATATCGAAATCACCAGTCTCTCGGGAGAGCAGGCCACCTGGCGTGCTGCCGGAGCCAAACTGCCGAAGGGCGTGGTTGCTACCAGCCTTCTCGGCGAGGGTGTGGCGGTCGGTACAGTGCTGCGCGCTGAAATCGAGCAGTACATGGAGGGCACCGAGGTTGTCGCGGTCACCGCACCCAAGCAGGCCTCACCGCTTGACAAAAATAACGAACGAATTCAGTTGGCGCCCAAGAAAGTGACTGGACCCGACGTTGTAGTTACCTACGCACCCAAGGGAAGAGGCGGTAAGCGCCCCGAGCGTGGTGAAGGCCGATCCGAGCGTGGTGAAGGCCGATCCGAGCGTGGTGAAGGCCGATCCGAGCGTGGTGAAGGCCGATCCGAGCGTGGCGGCAGCAAGCCCGGTGCTCGTCCTCGTAGTGACGCACCACGCACTCCTCGAACCGATTCCAAGGAAGGCCGGACTGAACGTCGTCCGGCCCGCACCGGAGCCCGTCCTGGGCCTCGCGGACCGGTAGAAGCTCCCGTCGCGACGATCTACCGCAACGCACTGCTCGCAAGCTTGTCACCCGAACAGTTGGCCGTCGCTGAGCAACTTCTTCGTGGAGGTCTTCCGGCCGTTCGCAAGGCCGTGGCCGAACAGAATCAAACTGCGACAGCGCAGGGTCGCCCCACCATCAACGCCGAGGTGATTGAGCGCATAGCCGATGAACTTATCGGGAAGACAAACCTCGCTTTATGGAAGGACCGTGCCGCAGGTGCCATCACGGCGGGCAAGGAGCTTCGTTTGCGCGATCTTCGCCCCGTGGTGACTTCGGCGAAAACGGTACACCTCGACGACGAGGGCCGCGTGCAGTTGAAAGAGCTGCAGACCCAACTGACCGCTCGTATTGAAGCCCTGCGAGTGGAATGGACTGCCAAGATGGCTCAGGCCCTCGCGAGCGCGGACGTCTTGGAATCGCTTCGCCTCGCCGCGCGCACTCCAGATATTTCGACGCAGATTAACGCTGCCGACGCGCAGGCCATCGTCAACATTGCGTCGGCCGCTCTGACAAGCGAGTGTCCCGCCGAGCGTTGGATTGCCATCGTTACCGCCGCCGCCGACTCCCCTGTTCGCCGTCAGATCAAGCCGTTGGGGATTCCCGAGAGCCCTGAGTGCAAGGCCGCTGCCGTGAAGTTCGCGGGTTCGATTCCTGCCTTTGCGAAGATGCTGGGCATGCGCGTACCGCCACCACCACCGCCCACTTCTCGACCAAGTCGTCCGACGCGACGTCCCGCTACTCGGCGCTCATAGTCAGCTGACGGGCTTTCCAGCCCATCGACTCGTACAGGGACTTCGTAGGGCCGTCTCCCGGGAGTGCCCAAGCGTCTTTGAGGTCCGGCCACGTGGCGCGACAGTGCGCCATCAGAGCGGAACCGTAGCCACTCCTACGGTGGAGTTCGAGCACGAAGATTCCCGCGATAAACCAATGCTGATCATCTCCACTGACAGCCACACTGCCCACCAGCTCGTTATCTTCAAAATACGCAACGAGGCGTTGTTCTTTCACCAAACAGAGATAGAGTTCCACCTCGTTCTGAACGTGCTCCGTGCGCATCAAATCAACCAAGAGCGCACGCCCACCTCTGTGAGGAGTCAACTCGGCCAGAGCAGCGAAAAACAAGCCCTCACCTTCGTTACCCGCGACCACGCGCACTGAACTAGCCACGATCACCGTTCTCACTCAACTCGGGAGAAAATAAGAGACAAAACCAGCGGACCTAGACGCAGTCTCGACAGAGAGTCTTGGATTTATCCGCAAGTTGGCTCATCTTCTTAAGAAGTCGACACGACTTGCAGCGAAACTCGTCATCTTGCTTTGGGAGAATAGTTTCCGAGGACTCGGTTTTGTCTTCGACGTCAACAGGTGCGTCATCGTCGTCTTCCGTTTCGGTAGTAAGGCGCATGGTTTCGGCAAGTACTTCATCGAGTGCCAACTCAACGTCCTGGTCCAAACCCATGTCATCGTCGTCTTCGGCGTTTTCACTGGGCAACTCGACGATGACTACCTCATCGTCACCCTCTTCTTCAATTTCGTCAGGATTCGTGGCGACGTCGTCGCCTTCTAAAACCTCTTCATCGAAGCCTTCAGCAATCTCTTCTTCGTCGAAGGACTCGTCGTTTTCGTCATCTTTTGCCATTCAAATCCTTTGTATAGACGGGCGCATCCTAGACAGAAAATCACGGCCGATGGCGTCAATACTGAGAATTCCGAGGAAAGTCTTACTTTCGCTGAGCGCGAGCTCGTTCGGCAGCCCGCTCCGCTTCTAGTCGTTCGAGATCAGTATCGGAGAAATCGACGTAGGACATGGATTCCGCAATCAGACGATGCCCCGCTTCTTCACGAATCAATCGGTGCATTTCGTGCGCCACGCGGCGATAGCTGGGATGACCCTGTGGTCCCGAGCGCAACTCAATGAGATGCATGGCTTCTCGAGCGTTCATCTGTATCACGTAGCGAATACGGAAGGCCAAGGCCACCGCATATTGGGCTGATTCCGGATTTTGTTCGTGCAGCGAAACGTAGAGTTCGTGGGAACGCCGCAAAGACTCCGCGTACTCCGACTCGAGCCCACTGTCGCGAATGATGTCGGGGACGTCGTATCCAAAGTCGCTGGAGAGTGGTTGCCACTCGATGGTGAGCAACCGGTGTCGTTGGAGGTCGCGAAAGGCGCCGTAGTCGGTGACTAACTCGAAGCGGTAGTCGGTGGCTTCGAATGCGCGGCCGGGACGATGGCGTCGGTTTTGGCGATTTCCCACGTAACTGGCGAGAATCTTTTCCTTGTCTCTCTCTCCCATACGTTCCGTTCGACGTTGGGCGTCAAGGTGTGACATCGTGGAATTTGCGAAGATGATGGCCTCAATGACGCGGTCCTCGCCGCTCTCGTCAAATCGAACCAGCCGGACACTCTCCTCTTGCGGCTTGGCGTCATCCATGGGGAAGAGATCTTCCAGGAGTGTGGCGGTGCTCGTCTTGTTGTCGGCGAGGTAGTGGCTCCACTGCACGCCGCGCTCGACTATCTCCACGCGACGCAAGAAACTCGGGATGACTTTGCTGAGTTCCTCCAACATCATGGTCGAATAGAGACGAACTTCTTCCAAAGGATGAGCGCGCATGCGGAGGAGCAAGGATTCGAATGCTTGTCCCGAACCATAGATGCCCACGTTAGAAATGGCGCTGGCGGGCAGCAGGCCACGCACGGCGTCCAGGGCCTTCGCCCGGATGGCCTGGCGGTAAGCGAAGTCGGTGTCGTCGGCAGTTTTAGGGAATTTCGTGGTGAGCCATTCGGCAAGCCGGGGTAGTAAATCGGCATAGGTGTCGAACATCCGATCCATCTCGCCCACGTAACGTGCTCCCAGTTTGGAATCCAGAACATCCTGAGGGCGGTAATAGCGATAGTGGCCGTTATTCAAGCGCTTGTCGTAGCCGATGTAGCGGGTCGATTGCTCGAGATAGCTCATGAGTCGTCCCCACTCGAGCACCTTGGTAAGGATGTTGCTCGACTGTTCGCAGGCAAGGTGTACTCCTCCCAATTGAGCCACCGAGTCATCCCCGTATTCAAAAAAAACTTTCTGGTAGAGCTCGTCAGCTCGGTCGACGCCGACCGTGGCGTCGATGCTGATGTCACCTTCGATATCTAAGTCCCCGACAAATTCATCGAGGAAGAGGCGGCGTAGCGATTTGTTCGTGCGGGAATAACGGGCGAAGAGTGCGCCCTTAACAACTTCCGGCAGATTGACCAAGGCGAAGACCGGACGGTCGAGATTGGTAAAATATCGACGAAGGATGGCCTCTTCAGCCGAGGTGAACTCTTCGGTGACGTACTGGTGCATGGAATAACGAGGTTAGAGCCCCGTATCGCCAAAATTGGGAATACTCCCCGCCCCCGCCACCACACTGCGCATAATGGCGTCGCGGGCCTGTTGGGCGGCCTCGGAAATGGCTCCATCGTCGACCAATCGTGATACCTGCTCGCAGAGGTCGGCTACTTGCTTCGCGCTGCGTACGAAGTCGCCCGGCGACATTTGCCCCGTTTCGGCGTCCGCGATGTCGAGGACCGTCGATAAGTTGGCGCCTCGAACCCACGCGGCGATAGTCGAGCCGAATCCCCCGTCGGGGGTCTTGGCATTGCCGACATGGTGATCGGTCTCTACTTGCCGCACGAAGGCGCTGATGCCGTAGACGGTTCCCACGCGTTCGTTGATGTCGCTGCGACGGTGATCGCCGAGTCGATCGTTGCGGACACGTGATTTCTTGGTGGGCGTGTTCTTGTGGGGCGCTGCCTTGTTCGAGCGCTTTGGCTCGTAGACGAACGACGACAGCACGGCCGCGATGGTGGCCGGTTCTGCGTCATCCAGAACACCCGCCGCGAGGGTCTCTGCGAGGAGTAGGTCGCATTCGTGATAGATCCCTCGGAGTAATTGACCAGAAGCGGTCAACGACCACTCCTCGGCGTAGCCCAGGTCCACCAACACGTCATGTCGCGAGGCCATGAGGTCGGTCAAGGGGCGACGGATGCCCGAGGTGCGACGTAGCGCCTCAAACTGAGCGAAGGAACGTTGCAGAATCTCCACCGCAGTTTGCCTTTCGAAGTGATGGATCAAATTTGCGGTGAAGTTATAGGTGGGCCGGAAGGAACTGTGTAAATCTGGCGGCGGTGATGTCGCCACCCGAGCGATGTCCATGAGTGAGGTTTCGGGGGCGAAGCAAATAACCGCGTGTCCTTCGTCGTCAAGCCCGCGTCGTCCGGCGCGACCTGTCAGCTGTGCGAATTCACCGCTGGTGAGTTGATTGCGCCCCGCGTCGGAGTATTTGGTAAATCGCTCGAGGACTACGCTCCGCGCCGGCATATTGACCCCCAAGGCGAGTGTTTCCGTAGCGAAGACCACTCCGAGCAGGTTTTCTTCGAAGCACGCCTCGACAATCTCGCGAAAAGCCGGCACCATCCCCGCGTGGTGGGATGCGATGCCACGACTCAGGGCATCTAGGTACTCGTCAAATTCCAAGGCAACGAGATCGCTGTCATCAAATTGTCGTACTCGCTCCGTGGCGATCATTTGAATACGCGTACGTTCCTCGGGAGAAGTAAATAAAAGACCATCGCGTCGACATTGCCGGACGGCGTCATCACATGCCGCTCGCGAAAAAATGAAGACAATTGCCGGCAACAGGTCTGCGGCGTCCATGACGCGCAGTAGTTCGGAACGACGGGGAGAGCGAATAGGTGGAGGAGGCGCGGAAGAACGCGAACCCTTCCACTGCGGTCCAGGTCGAAACTGGCGAGATGACTTCATTTGGTTGTCGACACGTTTGGCGGAATCGGATAACTTCGATTCGGTGAGGAGGTCGAGAAGTTCGGGAGTCTCAGTTCCCCGCCGCACCACGGCAACGTGATTGTGGAGAGAGATAGGTCTCGTGGTCTCGGTGATCACTCGCGTCGTGCCGCGGACGCTCGTGAGCCACTCCCCTACGAAGGCGGCATTGTTGACGGTGGCTGAGAGGGCGACGAATCGAACCGAGTTGGGAGTTAAAATGATGACCTCCTCCCAGACACCGCCGCGATAGGGGTCTTGAAGGAAATGAACTTCGTCGAGAACCACCAGTCCCAAGTGCCGTATATGGCCGGACTCGGTGAGGAGCATGTTGCGGAGAACCTCCGTCGTCATCACCACGATGGGAGCATCACGATTGATCGAACTATCCCCGGTCAAAAGACCAACCTTCTCCTCACCGTAGTGGTGACAGAGCTCGTGATATTTCTGGTTCGACAGAGCCTTAAGGGGTGTTGTGTAGAAGGAGCGAATGTTCTGGCTGAGGGCTTTTTCGATCGCGTACGAGGCAATCAGAGTCTTCCCCGACCCGGTGGGGGCACTGACCAGTACGTCCACGTCATCATCGATAGCTTGAAAGGCCTCGTCTTGAAAATCGTCAATCCCGAAGGGCAGACCCGCTACGAAGGACTCACGAAGGCTCACTTTTTGGCGATTTTGCCAACGAGAATGGCAAGGAAATAAAATAACGTCAACGGAACAACCATTCCAAACATGGAGATGGGGTCACCTGACGGCGTCAGAATCGCCGCCGCGGCAAAAATTGCGATGAGCGCGTAGCGCCACTGTTTCAGCAATTGTCGAGGGGTGATGACATTGGCGAGTTCAAGGGCCACCAAAATCACCGGGAACTCGAAGGTGAGGCCAAAGATAAACATCATCAACAGCAGCAAGGTGAAGTATTGATTCGGATTGTAGAAGGCCTGGAGACTGTTTCCGCCGACCTGTTGCAGCCATTGGAGAGCGTGGGAGAAAGCGTAGAACGCCGTGACGACTCCCCCAATAAAGAAGAACGCTGATGCAGCCACGAAGGGGTAGGCGTAGCGCTTCTCCTTCCTGGTCATCCCCGGAACCACGAAGCGCCACGCCTGGAAGAAAATGATGGGTGAGGCGAGAATGAAACCACCGTAGGCCGCAAGTTTGATGTGCAAGGAGAGCCCGTCGAGGGGGCTTGTCATAATAAATTTGCACGAGCTGTGTATAAGTTTGGACGCGCTGCAGTACGGTCGCACCAAAATCTTGATCATCTGGTTGTACAGGAACCACGCCACCAGCGCCAGAACCGTGACTGAACCTACAGAAATCAAGAGGCGGCGACGAGCTTCGGCTAAATGCTCGAAGAGCGTCATCGATTTCATCGTGTCGGCGGACGAGATGCGTAGCGGCGTCATTAGTTGCTCGAGGGGTCAAACGGAAGAGAGGGCAGGCGGATTTCGTTTCGGAACATTGGCAGCGGTGGCTCTTCCTCGAGTACTTCTTCGTTGGTGGTGCCCGTCTCGCTCACTAGGTCCACGTCCCCTCCTGGTGATGCCTTAGCGGCGTCGATGGTCGTGGCTTTATCTGCCAGGGAGTTCAAGAGATTGATGGGGCTTCGCGCGTAGCGAGCAATTTCCGACGTCGAGGGTAAATCGGGCATCGTTGATCGAAGGTCGGTTTCAACTTTGTGCTGATATTCCTTCAGGGATCGCCAGAAACTTCCCAATTTGTGCGCCACCTCAGGCAACTTGTCGGGACCCAGCACTACGAGCGCCACTACAACGACAATCAATATCTTCAGCGGGCTGAGTGAGAACACTTCGCCATTGTAGAACCGAAAACCTCTACGAGGGCTACGGGGTTCCAAATCGCGACAATGGCCAAATTCTCAGCACGACTTTGCCCACCACGAGTGACCGAGAAAGGGTCCCCCAATATCGGCTGTCGCAGGAGTTCGAATTGTTGTCGCCCATCATGAAAAACTGGTTTGCACCAATGCGAGTTCGCGAAATGGGAGGCGAAATCGGTCCACGAGGTTGCCAAAAGGGTCGATACACCTTGCCGTCTATGTAAATGGTTGACGAGGTTGAGTAGATGGTTTCGCCCGGCAGGCCGACGACTCGCTTGACGAGGTCGGGCGTAGGGGCCCCACCACAATTTTCGGAGAGTGGGCTGCGGAAAACTACGATGTCGCCACGATTAATGCTTCCCCATTCGACGCTTAGTTTGGAAACCACTATCCGGTCCCCCACGAGCAATGTGGGTTCCATGGAGCCGGAGGGAATGAAGAATGTTTGAAAGAGGAAACTGCGGATGACGAGCGAGAAAATCAGGGCGGCGATTATTACCAGCGCCCATTCGACAAGCACGCGACGAGAACTCTTTTTGCTCTGCGGGGCTCCTTGCTCGTGCGGTGTGGATAGTGTTTCGCCGGCTTGGGTCTCGCTCACTTGAACAGGCTAACGGAAGTGGCCACGTTCACAGTGAGTCGAGTAGCCGATCGAATCGTTCATCCACGTTTTGAAAAGGGTCCTTGAGCATGACCGTTCGTTGTACTTGATCGTTCAATTTCAGGTGTACCCAGTCAACGGTGAAATCGCGGCGGTTCGCGACAGCACGACGCACGAAGGCCCCACGTAAATGGGCGCGGGTTGATGTCGGGGCAAGAGTGGTGGCGGTAGTCACGGCCGTGGCAGGGACCATGGAACGTATATGGCCTTTCGCAGACAAGCGATAAAAAATACCTCGATCGGGATCAATGTCGTGGTACATCAAGTCCAGCATCGATATCCGCGGGTTATTGAGTTGCAATCCTTCCGAGGACCTCATCTTCTCAATGAGTTGATGTTTGGTGACCCAGTCGACGCGATCGGCGACGGAAATGGGGTCGCGGGCGAAGTCGATCAGGAGGTCGCGCCACAATCGGATTGCCAGCTGATAGTCCTCGGGTACTTCTCGACCCTCTATGAACTTCAGGGCACGTTCACACATATCCATCTGCATCTCGAGCGCGGTGAGCATACGACCGTTGGTCATGGTGAAGGGCACACCGTCACCAAGGTCTCGTGACACGTCGCGAATTGCAGTCATGGGTTGGGCGAGTGAGTAATCCCTTAGTACGGTGCTGCGATCTTCCACCATCGACAGAATGACGCTCGTCACACCTACTTTGACGAAGTTCGCAAATTGGTTCATGTTGGAATCTCCCAAGATGACATGCAGCCGGCGGTAGCGGTCGGGGTCGGCGTGAGGTTCGTCTCGTGAATTAATGATGGGCCGAGAGCGTGTGGTGGCGGAGGAGATTGTCTCCCACATGTACTCGGCTCGCTGCGAATTCGTGAAATACGTACCCGCTGTAGGACTGATGACCACCCGGCCGCTCCCGGACCAAATTTGACGGGTAATGAGAAACGGGATTGTGTAGCTCTCGTGGCGATCGAGCGTCTCTTCACGTTCGATGCAGTAATTCTCGTGACAACCGTAGGAATTACCAGAACTGTCCACATTATTTTTCAGTAGATAAATACTGCCATTGATTCCGTCATTCTGGAGCTCCAATTGGGCGTGATGCACCAACTCGTTCAGGATGGAGATGCCGGCCTGCTCTTGTGCCACCACGTCCACAAGGCGATCGCATTCGGCAGTGGCGTATTCAGGGTGGCTGCCGACATCAAGATACAACCGACCACCATTTTCCAGGAAGACGTTGCTGCTGCGCCCCCACGCAACCACGCGCCGGAAGAGAACCCGCGACACTTCGTCAGGACTGAGGCGACGTTGTCCGCGGAAATTAAAAGTGACGCCAAACTCCGTTTCCAGACCAAAGATTCGTCGGAGCACCGTGAACTACGAGGCCAGAATCTCGGAAACTTCTGCGTCCGTAAGTCTCTTGAACGTGCGACGCTCCCCGATGTCCTCCAGACGAGCTATCTCCAGGTCCTGCACGGGGAGGGTTCTCTCGGCCCCGCTGAGAGCGGTGACGCAGTGCTGAATCTGCTCCGAGAATGAGGCGGCAGGGTCGAACTGCTCCGCAACTCGGGCACGAATCAATTCTGATTCGCCACCGATTACCGCAAACTGTGGTTCGTCGGTGATCGTTCCTTCAAAAGCCACGTGATAAATCTTGCTTGCTTGTTGAGCGGAGGCCAACTGAATTACCAACACCTCAACTTCGAGAGGTTTAGCGCCGTCTGTAAACATGTCGCCGATGTGCTGGGCGTAATAGTTGGCGAGGGCTCGAGCATCAACGTCTTCGCGTGAGTAGGTGAAGCCGGTTTGGTCCGCCCAGCGGATTCCCCCTTCGCGGAGACGGTCGTATTCGTTGTATTTTCCTACACCAGCGAAAGCGATGCGATCGTAAATCTCTGAGACTTTATTAAGGGAAACCGATGGATTTTCGGCCACCACCACCACGCCTGCCTGGTACACCGCTGCGATGAGCGAGCGGCCTCGAGCGATACCCTTCTGGGCAAATTCCGCCTTGTCGCGAATCATCTGCTCCGGTGCAACGTAATAGGACATACTCATCGCAGATCCCCTTCCGCCCGGCCACCAGAAGCAGTGCGACGCTGATTAATGATGCGGAAACGTTCTGAGGTTTCCTCGAAGGCGAGTTCTTCAAATCCGTTCTCGGTGACCGTCACAATCATGGGAAAAATGTTGCGAACAAAGTCTGGGCCACCAGTGGAAGGGTCATTGTCCCCCGCTTCGTACACCGCGAGAGCGGCCAAGTTGATGGCTTCATCTTTTGTCATTCCTTCACGAAAGCCGAGGCGCAAGGTGGACTCGGCAAACGGCGTTCCGGATCCGATGACATCGAAATTCGGTTGTTCATAACAGCCACCGATGCGGTCGTACCGGAAAATTCGACCCTGCTTTCGAGCAGTGTCGTACCCCGCCAACATCGGGACGACGACAAAGGGGGTGGTTGTAGTGGTTCGGTAAATCAGCGGCGAAAGGTAGTTGGCCTTGCCTTCAAGCGACAAGAGGCGACCGGTCATCTTTTCGTAGTGCTCGAAGGAAAGTTGCGCAATCCGAATGAATTCCAAGCCCGTAGCGGCAGTGCCAGAAATCGCGAGTGCGCAGTAACGGTCAGCGGCAGAAATTTTACGTACATCGCGTTCCGCGATATAGCCTGCGGTTGCCTGTCGGTCTCCCACCATGACGACTCCGTCAGCGAAACGCAGGGAGACCACGGTGGTGGCGTGGGCTAGCTCCTCGGCAACGCCACGAAACACCGAATCCGGAGTGGCCTCATTCAAAAACGCGATGAATGAGGGTCCGGGATCGGTCCCTGAATCGAACAGAGGAAGTCCCACCCTATTCACCACCCTTTTGCACGTAGCTGCGAACGAACTCGTCCGCATTTTCCTCGAGGACGGTATCGATTTCATCTAACAACGCGTCCATGTCATTTTTGAGTTTCTCGCTATTGCCGGCGGTCGTGGCAGCAGATGTTGTCTCGCTGCCCTGACCTTCGCCCGCGATGTTTTTGCGCTTCTGTTCTTGTTCAGCCATAGTCGTGTCCTACATTCCTAACGCGGTGATGAGTTCCTCTGCTGAGTTGCAACGATCAAGTAATTCTCGCGTCAACTCGGCCGTGCCTCGCATGGGGTCCATCATAGGAACTCTGTGTAACTCCCCGTTTTTGAGACCAAAAACTAACGAATCCCAGTTGGCAGATACGACGGAGTCCCCATACTGGCTTACGCATCGACCACGGAAATACGCACGTGTCTGTTCTGGGGGTTCGTTCACGGCTCGCTCAATCTCCCCCTGGTTAAACATCTCGGTGAAGCCCATCCGGGCCGCAAGGTTCTTCTCGGGGCGAAGGTCATGGAACTGGAGATCAATCGCTTTGAGTCGGACGTCGTCCCAGGCGAGTGCGTGGCGCTGGGCATAGGAGCTAATGAGGTTTTTCTTGGCCACCCATTCAACGAGCGAGCTCATCGACGAAACATCGCTACGCAGTCCGTCAAGGACGGAGCGCCAATAGGACATGATCTCGTCGATTTCGCTGCGCGGAGCGACGGCGTCACCTGAGTGCGTCGATAGGTATGAATTCACGGAACGCCATAACCACTCTTGAATATCGAGGGCGCTGTACATCTTGCCATCGGTGAATTCCTCGACGCTCGTCAATGACGTGTCCATGGCGAAGGTGTGAATAGCTCGTACGGGATCGACCGGCAGCGGCGGCAGAGTCGCTATTCCGACGTCTTCCAGAAGCGCGAGCAACAAGCCGGTAGTTCCGAGTTTTAAGAAAGTCGCCACTTGCGAACTGTTGGCGTCGCCGACAATCACGTGGAGACGACGGAACCGCTCGTGATCTCCATGGGGTTCATCACGGGTATTGATAATTGGTCGCTTGAGGGTGGTCTCGAGTCCTACGACTTCTTCGAAGAACTCGGCTCGTTGACTTACTTGGAAGACGGGGCGGCGCGATGAGGCGCTGTCGGTTTCCCAGCCCACTTTGCCCGACCCCACCATGACCTGACGAGTCACAAAGTGAGGAACGAGGCACTTCACAATGTCGGTGAATTCGATGTCGCGACGCACGAGGTAGTTCTCGTGGCAGCCGTAGGAGTTCCCTTTCCCATCAGAATTATTCTTGTACACCACCACAGCGTCCCCCGAGTAGGTTTCGCGATTTGCGCCGAGCATCGCGCGACGAAGAATCTCCTCGCCCGCAAGGTCATACAGAACAGCTTGGCGCGGTGTCCGAACTTCGGGTGAAGAATATTCGGGATGAGCGTGGTCGACGTAGAAGCGTGAACCGTTTGCGAGAACTGCGTTGGCGAGGTGAGTTTCGACGAGCGGAGCAATGGAAGTGAGTAGCGTCGTTCCTCGAAGGTCTGATCCGGGCGCCTCGTCGCGAAAGTCCCAATTGATGAATCGTCCGCCGACGTGCGCGTAACTGCTGACCAGTAGACCAGACGCCGCGATGGGGTCATTCTGGGGACCACCGGCAACGCCGTACTCCGTTTCAATCCCGAGAACCTTGGGAATGGCCATGGCCTAAAGGTACTGGCCAGTTCCGACGTGATCGATTGAACGGCCGCCGTTCGAAACGGGACTGTCTTCGTGTACCAAGGTTCGTATGAAGACAATTCGCTCACCTTTTCGACCCGAAATCCTCGCCCAGTCGTCGGGGTTCGTGGTATTCGGCAGATCCTCGCTCTCGTGATATTCCTGCCGAATCGATTCAATGAGATCGGTGAGTCGAATGCCACGCTCTCCCGCGGCGATTTCGCGCTTCACCGCGAGTTTCTTCGCTCGCCGCACGATATTTTCGATCATGGCTCCGGACGAGAAATCTTTGTAATAGAGGATCTCCTTGTCACCACCTTGGTACGTCACCTCAAGAAAGCGGTTGTCATCATCGGTGCGGTACATCTCTTCGACCGTGCGCTCAATCATGACGCGTACGGCTTTGTCACTGTCGCCGCCACCCAATTCGGTTACTTCATGAGCTGCGATGGGAACATCAGCGGTGAGGTAACGGGAAAATATCTGACTAGCCGAATCGGCATTGGGCCGCTCCACCTTAATTTTGACGTCGAGTCTCCCTGGTCGCAGAATGGCGGGGTCAATTAAGTCTTCACGGTTCGTGGCGCCGATGACGATCACATTTCGGAGGGTCTCAACACCATCAATTTCTGCGAGAAGTTGTGGCACGATGGTGGATTCCATGTCCGAGGAGATACCAGTTCCTCTGGTGCGGAACAGGGAGTCCATCTCGTCGAAGAAGACAATGACGGGCATGCCCTCCTCGGCCTTTTCGCGGGCTCGTTGGAAGATCATCCGGATATGACGTTCGGTTTCCCCCACAAACTTATTAAGAAGTTCAGGGCCCTTGACATTGATGAAGTACGAGCGAACGTTGTCATTGCCGGTCACTTCGCGGACCTTGTGGGCCAGCGAGTTGGCCACCGCTTTGGCGATGAGGGTCTTGCCACATCCCGGAGGACCGTACAGGAGGATTCCCTTCGGAGCCGGTAGCGCGTATTCGTGAAACAGTTCGCGATAGAGGTAGGGCAACTCTACGGCGTCGGTGATGGCTTCAATCTGTTGATCGAGACCCCCGACGTCGGCATAACTGATGTCGGGCACCGTTTCGAGAATGAGGTCTTCAACTTCTTGGCGCGGAAGACGCTCGACAATGTAGTTACTACGCGCATCGAGCAGGACGCGCTCGCCGAGCCGCAAGGTGACGTCCTCGAGGTCACCGATGCGCTCGACCACCTTCTCCTCATCGTTGACGCCAACGACAATGACGCGGTGGTCGGTCAAGAGGTCCTTGACAGTGACGACGTCCCCGCGTCGGTCAGGCTCACGAACCTGCACGATGGTCATGGCGTCGTTCAGAACGACCTCGTCACCCCGCTGTAACTGAGCGGGGTCAATGGCGGGGTGGATAGCTACACGTAGTTTGCGCCCGTTGGCGTAGACGTCCACGGAACCGTCAACGTTCCAGCCATTAAAAGTTCCGTAGGAGCCGGGCGGCTGGGTCAGTTTGTCGACCTCTGCTCGGAGAGACGCAATCTGATCACGGGCGTACTGCAGAGTTTGAGCGAGTTTTTCGTTATTGGCGTTGAGCGTGGCGAGGTGCTCTTCGGCACTGAGTAGATCCGCGGTGGCGGAGTCTCCCCCGTCTCCTTCTTGAAACTTCTTGTCACCCATAACGACACGATACCCACAGCACGAGGTTCTCAGTCGGGCGTGTCCGGTGATGAGACGAAAGGTATTATCCTGTCTCTAAGCAATTTCTTTAGGAGATGTTATGAAGGTGTGGATTGACCAAGACCTCTGTACCGGCGACGGTCTGTGTGAGGAAATCTGCCCGTCGGTGTTCACCCTCTTGGACGATGGTTTGGCGTACGTCAAAAAAGACGGCGAAGCACTCAACAATCCTGGTGGGCACGGTGGTCTGGTGGATGTAGCGCCCGACATGGAAGAAGCGGTTACCGAGGCCTCCGAAGAGTGCCCTGGTGAATGCATCTTCATTGAAAAGGACTAGTCCTCTAACTCCTCCACGGAATCGTTGTTTTCTGAGGAGTCATTGACTCGTGGCGTCCTAATAATGCGTCGGGCGGTCGTGAGGAATCCCGTATGGGCAACCATGCGGTGATCGGGCCGCACGCTCCTCTCCTCTACGTGCCACGTCCGGCGAAGAATCTCTACTGTTTCGGAAAGACCAAATGCATGGCGAGCCAGGGTGTTGCGCAACAGGTGGGTCTGATTGATTGTCGGCAGGTACGCGAAGAATATTCCTCCTGGGCGTAGAGAATTTTCGGCGTGCTCGACCACCTTGTGTGGCTCAGGCATATCGAGAAGAATGCGGTCGAGATTGTCTTCGTCGATACCTTCGGTGACATCGCGAATTTCCACGCGGTAGTCAACGTCTCGTCCCAAGACGTCGTAGACGTTGGTTTTTGCGTGTTCGGCAAAGTCGTCACGAATCTCGTAACCGATAACGCTGGCGCCGGCCCGCAGGAGGGTCATGGACAAAGCGCCACTGCCCACACCGGCTTCGAGAACACGCATGCCTGGTCCAATATCAGCTTGCATCAAGATAGCGCCAAGGTCTTTGGGGTAAATAACTTGAGCCCCTCGTGGCATCTTGAGAACAATGTCAGACATGGTGGGGCGAATCACTAGGAAACTCCGCCCCCCTTTGGCGTTGACTGACCCACCTTCGGTCGAACCGATGATGCTGTCGTGCTCCACTATTCCCGCGTGCGTGTGAAAGCTGGCGCCCACGCGAAGGGTGATGAGGTAGTGGCGATCTTTGGAGTCAATGAGCATGACCCTCTCGCCGACTCGAAGTTCGCTGGATGTCATGAATTCCTCTCGCGAGATTGTGACCTTGTCTCGGAATAGAACAGCAGTGCGCTACATCCGACCACGACCCACCACAAGGGCTTACGAGTACGACGAGCCTCGGGTAGAGCCATACGCAATATGCCGGTGAGCAAAGTCGTTAGCACTAGGAAATCTTCTTTCGCTTCGCAGAACGACGTCCCAGCAGAAATGCCGTCAAGGTGGCGAGCACTCCGATGGCGATGGTCTGTGATTGTTGAGGAGACCACTCTGGTGCATCGAGACCGTTGTCATCCACGAGCCCTCTGAGACTGCTTTCCAGCTCCCGGCGACGCTGACTAGGAGATCGTGTCATGAACGGCGGGAAAGGCGACGCCGGGCATCACCTGCTCCAATTCGCCAAAAGAGCAATGCGATGCCCGCAACCGCTGCGAGTGCTACGAAGACATAGGGCAGCCAGCTCAAATTACCCCCAAAAACCGAGGTTTCAGTCTGGAGAATCCGTAGGAGGCCCACGAGTAAAAATATGCTTCCAACAGCGACGGCCAGTGCCCCGATGGTGCCGAAGACAAAGAAGCGTCCGAGCCGCTTCAGTGGGTCAACGGTTTCTTCGCGTACGTAACCCACAGCAAGATCACGCGTTTTTTCTAAATCACGACTAAAGCGATGAGAATCGAAGAGCTGACGCCAGTTAGTTGCCACGAACCAAGCCTAGTCAGAGCGTTCGGAGACAATGTAGGTTGAACTACCGGTGGCGATGAGCCGATCGCGCTCGTCACGGATCTCGCCCATCACAAAAATCACGGTGCGACCAGACTCCACCACCGTGGCAGTACAGGTCAGCAGTGAGCCCACCACGGCCGATTTGATGAAACTAACTTTCATTTCGGCGTTGGCCACTCGGGCCTTGCGCCCTTCGAGCGAGGTAACAGCACTCGCGCCCATCGCCGAGTCCATCATGGCGCTGAGAAAACCTCCTTGAATCACGCCGCCGGGATTGGCGAAACGTTCGTCCGCCCACATTTCCCAAATAGTGCAACCGGGCTGTGACTTGTCGACGCAACGTAGGCCCAAGGTCAGATCGCAATTGGGGGGAACCTGCAGTCGCACAGTGACACTTTAGCCCCGGATGTCTCATTCTTCGCCATGGCAGGACCTACACTTCAAGCAATGAATACGCCCCTCTACCTTGGTGCCACCGAGCTCGAAGAACGCTCGATTCGACAGATTGTTTCTCTCGCGATGGATGGACCTCGAGCGGCAAACTCTGGCCACTCCGGTACCGCAATGGCCCTCGCGCCTCTCGGTGTCGCCCTGTTCGGTCGCGTCTTGCGTCACGACCCCGTAGATCCTCTATGGCTTGATCGTGATCGTTTTATTTTGAGCGTGGGTCACGCGTCAATTCTCCAATACGGGCTTGCGCATACTTTCGGTTACGACGTCACGGGCGATGATCTGAAAGCGTTTCGCCAACCACACAGTCGCACCCCGGGTCATCCAGAGGTAGGAGTTACCCCTACGGTTGAGGTCACTACCGGACCCTTGGGACAGGGTTTCGCCAACGGCGTGGGTATGGCATTGGCGCATCGTGTGCTCCAGCAGCAATACGGCAGCGAATTGGTGAATCACCACACTTGGGTGGTGGTGGGCGACGGGTGTCTTCAAGAGGGCGTCAGCCACGAAGCCGCTTCGCTCGCCGGCCAACTGGAGTTGACGGGTTTAACGGTTATCTACGACGACAATCACATCACTATCGATGGCCCGACGGAATTGGCTTTTCGGGACGACACGCCCATGCGCTTTCGTTCCTACGGCTGGAATGTTGTTGATCTGGGTGAAGCGAGCAACGACCTCGACGCACTGGAAAAAGCCCTCATCGATTCCAAAGCCTCAACGCGACCAACCTTGTTGGTGTTGCGCACTCACATTGGTTATCCCGCGTCATCAATGATGGATCGTCGGGAAGCTCATGGATCACCCTTTGATGCGGAAACAATACGAGCCACTAAGGAACTCTTGGGAGTCTCGCAAGAAGCTTTCGCCGTGGACCTCAACATTCGCGAAGAATGGCTACGGAATCTTGACCACCGTCGTAGCCAGCGAGAAGAGTGGCTTACCGCTGTGCGCGCGGCCGGTGAGTCAGGCGTCACCATGCTCGAGCAGTTCGAAAACAATGGAGCTATCGCCAACGATCGCCCGATGGTGCCCTTCGGCGCTGCCACACCCGTCGCTACTCGCAAAGCGCTACAGAAGGTTCTCGACACTATCTCCAGCGGCGAGCGCGGTCTGGTGTCAGGATCGGCCGACCTCACGGATAACACCGGCGTAATACTGTCCGGAACAGGCCCTCAGAGCGCCGTGCAGTTAGACGGACAGCAGGTCTACTACGGCATTCGAGAGTTCGGTATGGGCGCCGTGATGGTGGGCATGGCTCTGCACGGTGGTATTCGGCCCATCGGCTCCACATTTTTCGTCTTTTCCGATTACGTGCGACCGGCGATACGTCTCGCGGCGCTCTCACACGCTTCGGTCTTGTTCGTCTTCACTCATGATTCCGTGGGTGTCGGAGAAGATGGTCCGACGCACCAACCTATTGAGCATCTCATGAGTCTTCGGGCGATGCCTAATCTGCACGTTGTTCGGCCGAGCGATGCGAACGAAACGCAGCGCTTGGCGGCGGATTTGCTGCGAGATCCACACATGCCGCCGACGGCCTTGATCCTGTCGCGACAGGACATGCCAGTTCTCGCGGACCAGATGGCTGAAGCATCTCAGAGGAATGCGCCGCGAGGCGGATATGTCGTCAGTGAAGATTCGGAGGCCCTGTTTACCTTGATGGCGTCCGGATCCGAAGTTGGCCTCACTATCGAGGCGGCACAACGTCTTCGGATTGATCACCAGATCGCAACGCGGGTAGTAGCACTTCCGTGCTGGGCGTGTTTTGAGAACCAACCGGAGGCGTATCGCCGCGAAGTTCTCCGTCGGTCTATCCCCTCTGTGGCAATCGAAGCGGGCTCCACCCTTGGTTGGCATCGATATGTCGACGAAGCGATTGGGGTGGACAGTTTCGGTATGTCCGCACCCGCAGCCTACGTTTTTGACTACTTCAACATCTCAGCCGCGGCCGTCGTTACTCACGTGCGAGAAAAACTAGGAGAATAATGACCCGTCTAGATGACATGTATCTGAGCTCAGGCCACTCCCCTTGGGTCGACAACATTCGACGTGACTGGTTGAACGATGGAACTCTCCAGAACTTGGTCAACGCCGGTGCACGAGGCGTCACCTCCAATCCCGCCATTTTTGCTAAAGCAGTCGCGAGTACTTCGGCCTACGACCGTTACATCAAAGAGTTGGGGTCTATGGATGCCGAGTTCGTCTTCGAGAAATTGGCCGTCGAAGACGTCCGTGATGCCTGCGACCTTCTGCTTCCGATTTACACCGCTTCAGTGCGCGAACAAGATAGTGGTACCCACCAGTATCGGGATGGGTTCGTTTCTTTAGAGGTCTCTCCCCTGCTGGCTTATGACGCTCCAGGAACGGTCGCCGCAGCCCTACGGCTTGCTGCGGAAGTGGATCGACCGAATGTGATGATCAAAATTCCTGCTACCGCCGAGTGCCTGCCGGCCATCACGGAGGTCTTGTCGCGGGGCATTAACGTAAATGTGACGCTTATTTTCTCACTGCAGCGTTATCGAGAGGTTCTCGACGCCTTCGTAGCTGGCGTGGCAGCGGCTAAGAGCCAGGGTCGCAATATCGGAGAAATCTCGTCGGTAGCGTCCTTCTTTGTCTCGCGGGTCGACACGGCAGTCGACCCCACGCTCGCGGCAGATTCTGCGCACCGAGGCCGCACGGCTATCTGCCAGGTAGCTGGGGCGTATCAAATTTTCCTCGACCGTTGGCGAGAAAACGACGCCGCGGAGTTGCTGGCCGCCGGCGCGCAACTGCAGCGTCCACTCTGGGCCTCTACCTCGGTAAAGAACGTGGCCTATGACCAACTGTTGTACGTCAATCCCTTGGTAGCAGCCTCATCGGTTAACACCTTGCCGGACGCCACCCTGGATTTAGTTTTGGCGAGCAGTGACGAAGAAGTTCCCAGTATCGCGAATGACGACACCCGTCGATCGATGATCGATGAACTTCTCGTAATCGGTCAGATTGTGGATCTCACCGAGGTAACGGACGTGCTCGAGCGTGACGGCGTGGCCGCTTTCATATCTTCCTACGGTGAACTCTTGGCGACGGTCCAATCGAAGTTGGCTGGTTGATTGAATGAATCCCTCTGATGTTGCGGAGGCGTTGTGGACGAACAGCCCCTCGCTATTCCCCGGGTCTACTGCTTCCCACTCGTTGGGGTGGCTGGAGCATTATGAACAAATACCTGACACCTATGCATCACTGCTGGGGCAATGGAATGAGCGCGGAGCACGGCACGAAGAAACTTTATTGATTGGCATGGGTGGAGCATCTTCGGGTGCAGCCCTGCTGAGCTCGCTGATACAAAATCCGCACCTCCGGGTACTCGATTCCACGTGCCCGTCAACCGTGCGCGATATTGATTTCACCCGGCACAACGTGATTGCCGCTTCAAAATCGGGTGGCACCATTGAGATGTGGTCACTCCTGCGTTGGGCGCTGGGAAATGGCTTGGAAGCTCGTGACCTATGGATTGTCACCGATCCAGGTTCAAAGTTGGAGGCCTTTGGTCGTGAAATTGGCGCGAAGGTGGTGGCGGGCGATCCCAACACGGGTGGTCGTTTCAGTATTTTCAGCGCGTTCGGTATCCTCCCTGCGATAGCGGCGGGTGTACCTCTGGAGAAAATTCTTGGAGATGATTACTCAGCGTTCAGCCGGGATGAATTTGAGGAAATTTCGCGTGTGGCGATGGAGAGCTTCTTCGACGAGAGTGGACACTATGTTTTCCCTCTCGCCGTTGGCCCTTTGCAGAGTCGCTTCTCGCAATGGATCGACCAACTTGTAGCCGAGTCCACCGGAAAGGCTGGTCGCGGTGTGGTGCCGGCTGTTGGAGCGGCGTCGGTTCCCTCGAGTGCTCGAGGTTTTTTTAGTTTGCAGGTGGTGGTGGCCTCGCTGGCTGGTTACCTAGAGGTTGATCCGTTCAACCAGCCCGACGTAGAACTGACTAAAACAAATGCGGAGAATTTCTTGCGTCAGGATGTACTTCCCAGCGCACCAGTATTCAATGATGATCGCTTCTGGGAAGATGTCGCTACCTCGCGGCATCTCACCTTGCAAGTATTCGGCAATGAGATTCTAGGACCGAAAATAGAGACCCTACGGGCGGGCTTGTCGGGTTTGACCACCACAGTCACGGCCAACGTGGGTCCGCGCTTCCTGCATTCCACGGGACAATTGCACAAAGGTGGCCCCAGCGACATCGTGTGTTTACAAATCATTGTCCCCGACTCTGCACCCTCTCCACAGATTCCCGACTACCCCTTCTCCTTTGAACAAATATTTCGCAGCCAGTACATGGCAGATCGTCAGGCCTTGGAGCAGTTGGGTCGGCGGGTTCACACAATTGAGGTAACGGACCCAAGCGACTTATTGCGACTTGCGCGGGCGTAGTCTTAGCCCATGGACATCGCCACGGAACAGTTAGTCACCACGGACACCTTGCGCCTGGTGGACAAAAGTTCGCAGGAGCTCGCACCCCTGGCCTATGCGAGGGCCCGTGAGAGTTTTGGCTACACGGTGACGTACTCCCCCAAGGTGTTCATCCCTCTGACGAAGTTGTGTCGAGATCGTTGTGGTTACTGCACCTTCGCTCAGGCGCCCGCTCGTGTACCCGCGCCGTATCTGGATATTGATGAGGTGCTAGCGATCGCGGAAGAGGGAAAGAAGGCGGGCTGTGATGAGGCCTTGTTCACTTTGGGTGAACGACCAGAGCTGCGCTACGACGAAGCTGCGAAGTGGCTAGCGGCGAGAGGCCACCGATCCACGGTGGACTACGTAGCCGAAGCGGCACGACAGGTACTGAACGTTACTGGGCTGCTCCCCCACGCTAATTGCGGTTCGCTGTACCTACACGAGCTAGCGCAATTACGCGAAGTCACCGCTTCCCAAGGAATGATGTTGGAAGCTCTGGCAGACCTTGAGGCCCATCGTCTGGCTCCTGATAAAGCTCCTTCCCGCCGCCTCGCCACCCTTGAGGCCGCGGGACAGCTTTCCATTCCCTTCACCACGGGACTACTCGTGGGCATCGGTGAATCCCGGTTAGAGCGCCTGGCTTCGCTTGAGGCGATTCGTGATTCGCACCTGGCCTACGGGCACGTGCAGGAAGTAATTATTCAGAACTTCCTGCCGAAACCACAAACGCAAATGGCGCACTGGCCCGCAGCGGATGACGAAGAGTTCCGTTGGACTATCGCGGCCGCGCGACTCGTCCTGCCCAGTGATGTCCACCTGCAAGCACCACCCAATTTGTCAGATCGACCCACCGAACTTCTGGCGTACGGAATTGATGATTTTGGCGGAATTTCCCCTGTGACAAGGGACCACGTTAACCCGGAGCGGGCGTGGCCGGTTCTCGAAACTCTCGGCAATGAAGTTGACGATCACGGTTTGATTTTGCAACCTCGCCTTACCGTGTACCCCGCATGGGTAGAGCGTCGGGCCGAATTTATCGATCCGACTGTTACCCCCTTCGTATTGGCCAAGAGCGACGGTGCGTGGTGGGGACGCCATGACGAATCGTGGTACTCGGGAGCAGACGTTGAACCGGCGCTGTCACCGTCGCGCACGACGCGCACTCCGGATGTCTCGCAGATTCTCTCCGACTATGTGCCGGGTATGGACTTCACCCGCGAACAGTTGGTGACTCTCTTCTCAGCTCGAGGTGGCGACGTGGAGGCCATCTGCGACCTCGCAGACCAGGTGCGGCGCCAGCGCGTTGGCGATGACGTTACTTTCGTGATCAATAGGAACATCAACTACACCAACGTCTGTACCTTCAAGTGTCGGTTCTGTGCCTTTTCTAAGGGTCCGCTTTCTCTCAATCTGCGCGGCGATCCCTACCTGCTGACATTGGAAGAGGTGTCGGAGCGTGTGCGTGAAGCCGAGGCGAAGGGCGCCACGGAAGTGTGTTTGCAAGGTGGCATTCATCCAAAATTCGACGGAGAGTATTACGTCGATGTCATCGCCGCGGTGCGCGAAGGTTCCCCCAATATCCACATTCATGCCTTCAGCGCGTTGGAAGTTTTCGAGGGTGCACGACGCAGTGAAGTTTCCCTCGTTGATTACCTCACGCGCCTCAAAAATGCGGGCCTCAAGACTCTGCCCGGCACGGCCGCAGAAATTTTGGACGATGATGTTCGTAAGGAACTGTGCCCCGACAAAATCAATTCCGACCAATGGCTAGAGGTTCATGAAGCTGCTCATTCGGTCGGGCTGAACTCCAACATCACCATTATGTTCGGAGCAATAGAAACCTACGACGCGTGGGCGACGCATCTGCTGCGCACCAGGGCTCTGGCGCAACGCTCGGGTGGATTCACCGAGTTTGTTCCGCTTCCTTTCGTGCACATGGCGACGCCCATGTTTCTTCGTGGACGTGCCCGTAAAGGCCCTACGTTCAGGGAGACGTTGCTCATGCATGCGGTGGCGAGACTTCATTACGCCACAGTCATTGACAATATCCAGGTGTCCTGGGTCAAGATGGGCGTCGAAGGATCGCGACGCATTCTCCAGTCCGGAGCGAATGACCTCGGTGGAACCTTGATGGATGAAAACATCTCTCGGGCAGCAGGTGCGGTACACGGTCAAGAGATGGATCGACAGACCTTGGAAGACCTCGTGTCGCCTCTCGGTCGACCCTTGGTACAGAGAAATACCCTCTACGGGCGGATTTAACTCTCCGCCTCGTTTATTTCTCGTAGAACGTGGAGGGCTTTTTCTACCGCCCGCGTAGCTTTTTGTAGTTCTCGTTCAAGGTGTTTGGCGTCCGGGTTCTCTCGCTGCGCTCGAAGTGCTTCGTACACATGATCGCGTAACTCTCGAGAAATGGACTCCAATTGTCCGGCAAGATCGAAAAGATTCACGTCGTTGCGGTGCGGTCAATCACGTTCAGACTTCCGTCCGCGTACTGAGAACGAAGAACCTTCTTGTCGAACTTTCCGACGGAGGTCTTAGGAACCGTTTCCACAAAAGACCACCGTTCGGGAATCCACCACTTAGCCACGCGCGGAGTAAGCCATTCGACCAGTTCCTCGACCGTCGTCTTTGCCTCTGGGTTAAGCACCACACAGCACAATGGTCGCTCATCCCACCGCTCGTCGGGCACCGCCACTACGGCTGCTTCAAAGACGTCAGGGTGAGCCATGACTGTATTCTCGAGTTCCGCCGAGCTAATCCATTCACCACCAGACTTGATGACGTCCTTGGATCTATCGGAGATAACCATAAAACCCTCCCCGTCTAGTGTTCCGATGTCACCCGTGCGCAGCCAGCCGTCATGGAACTTTGAAGCATCGTCGTCGCCGAAATACGAACCGGTAATCCAAGGGCCGCTGATCTCGAATTCGCCGAGGGAGGCACCATCATTCGGGAGGGTAGCTCCGTGATCGTCGACGATCCGCACGTCCACGCCAAAGATGAGGCGTCCGGCCTTGACGCGGTAATCCAGTTGCTTCTCGATGGGTGTGCCCGCGGGCGGGATGGATACCGCCGCCAAGGGGCTCGTTTCGGTCATCCCCCAGCCCTGCACCATGTCAATTCCGTGGCGATCGCGAAAGGCGGTGATCATCTGACGTGGTACGGCCGAACCGCCACTCATGACGGTTCGCAAGGAGGAAAAATCCGCGGTGGGGTCTGACTCGGCAACGCGCAGCACGTCATTCCACACCGTGGGCACACCGAGCGCCAAGGTGGGCCGTAGGGTGCGAATCATTTCGACAATGGGGCCACCTTGTAGGTATTGCTGCGGTAATACCAGTTCGGTTCCCGCCATAAATGAGGTGTAGGTGGCACCCCACGCATTGACGTGGAACATGGGAACTATCAGCAAAGCTCGGTCGCGGTCGCTAAAACCCACCGAGTTCGCCGAGGTTGAGGCAATGGAGTGGAGCCACGTGGAACGGTGCGAGTACACAACGCCTTTAGGGTTTCCGGTTGTGCCCGAGGTGTAGCACATAGCCGCCGCACTTCTCTCATCAAGGTCAGGCCAGTCGTACCCGTCACCTTCGCTGGCGAGCAACTCGTCGTAATCGAGGGTCTGCCTACCAAGAACGGTCCTGTCGCCGTCCCCTTTGACAATGATGTGGCGAACGCCCGCAAGGGAGTCCTTCACCTTCGCCAGGTTCGGGAGGAGTGAGCCGTCCACGAGAAGAATTTTGTCGTCGGCGTGATTGATGATGTATGCCAATTGCTCAGGAAAGAGACGTATGTTGAGAGTGTGCAGTACAGCGCCCATGGAGGGCACCGCCATGTAGGCCTCCATGTGCCATTGGTTATTCCACATGAATGTGCCGACACGGTCGCCCTGCTCAATTCCTAGTCGCGCAAGGGCATGGGCTAGCTTTTCGGCGTTACGTGCGACGTCAGAGAACGTTCCTTCGAGGACGCCATCCTCCGTTACGGTAAAGATTTTCTTTTCCGAGTGAATCCACTGCCCGAATTTCAGAATATTTCTGATCAGCAACGGACCATCTTGCATTGTGCTCTTCATGAGTACTCCCCCTCTTGTACGTGTAAATCGTATCTATCGTGAAAGGCTACGTGCCCCAGGACAATTGACCGGGTCTGACGGGTTGAGGCAAGTTCGAGTGACCCCGCAAAGTTGCGTCGACGGCAGCTGCTGCCGAGCGACCTTCTGCAATAGCCCACACGATCAAACTTTGACCTCGAACGGCGTCGCCACAGCCGAACAGGGGCGCGTGATCACCGTTGCTCTCAATAAGCCATTCGTCATCGACCATAATGTTGCCTCGTGAGTTAACCAGCCCGTCCTCGATCAGGCCGTCCACCTCGGGCCCCACGAAGCCAGCCGCGATAAGAATCATTGAGGCGGGAATGAAAGTCTCGCTACCGTTGCCGCTCGCAAAAACCAATTGAAACACTTTCCCATATTCATCGACGTCCGCTCGCGTGGTGTGAGCGGAAAATACACGCTCGCCACCTTCTTCGTGTGCGCTCGTTACCTTGTAAATACTCGGCATGGTGGGCCACGGCTGCGAGTCCGGCCGCGTCGTGGGGGGTTGGGCGAGAATCTCGAGTTGGGTCACACTGAGAGCCCCCTGGCGCAAGGCCGTTCCCAGACAGTCAGCACCCGTGTCGCCGCCACCGAGAATGACCACGTGGCGACCTTGCGCGTCAAAGCCCTCAATTCCTTGTTGCTCGGCGCTTAGGTATGCCATGGCGCTGTGCACGCCCGACGCGTCATTTCCCGGGAAATCTACGATACGCGGTCGCGTCGAACCAATCGCCAAAATCACCGCATCGTGTTGGTCTCGTAGGTCGCGCAATGCTTTGCTGGTCACCTCGTGATTGACCGTGAAGCTCACGCCTTCGGTACGCATCTGATCTAGTCGGCGATCGAGAATTCTCTTCTCCATCTTGAATTCCGGAATTCCGTAGCGAAGTAGTCCACCGATTTTGTCGGCACGTTCGATGACCTCAACCGAATAGCCCTGCCGGGCTAATTGCTGGGCGGCGGCGAGACCGCTCGGTCCGCTCCCCACAACCGCAACGCTGAGTCCATTGGGTTTACTGACGTGGGGATGAACCCAACCTTCGGCAAATCCACGCTCAGCAATCTCGTATTCGACCCGTTCGATGGTCACCGCTTGATCAGAGATAGCGACTACGCACGCGGACTCGCACGGAGCAGGGCATAAGCGTCCGGTGAATTCAGGAAAATTGTTCGTTGCCGATAGTCGCGCGAGGGCACCCTCCCAATCATCGCGATACACCAAATCATTCCATTCGGGGATGAGATTGCCCAAGGGGCAACCTTGGTGGCAGAAGGGTATTCCGCAGTCCATGCAGCGCCCGGCCTGAGCACGGGTGACATCTACATCTTGTGGAACGTAGACCTCATTCCAATCGCGGGTGCGAATGCTCACGGGACGACGCTGGGGGTTGAACCGCGGTTCTTCCAGGAATCCGGCGGGCTTACCCATGATTCCGCCTTTGTGCCGCTGCGTACTCCACGCTTTGGACCTGCACGAAGCGCATGCGTTCGGTATTCCATGCAGACAGAATCTCCCGCGCCAGCTGGGAACCTGTTTCTTCGACGTAGCGATGAAGTAACTGGTGCAGAGCTGCGTCGCTCTCCTCATCCAAGAAATCAATCTCGAAGTCGCCGTTTGCGAGCACGCCATTCAAGAGTTCACGCGGGTCATACAAGTAGAGAGTGCCCCCACTCATTCCGGCACCGAGATTTCGACCGGTATCACCCAGAATCACGACTTGGCCGCCGGTCATGTATTCGCACGCATGGTCCCCGACGCCTTCCACAACAATGGTGGCGCCGGAGTTTCGGACACCCAATCGCTCGCCGACGACACCGTTCAGGAAGATTTCACCTGAGGTAGCACCGTATCCGACGACGTTGCCGGCGATCACGTTGAGGTGCGATTCGAAAGTTGCGGTCGCGGGGGTGGAGATGATGATTCGTCCCCCACTCAGACCCTTGCCGACGTAGTCGTTCGCGTCACCCTCCAACCGCAAGGTCAATCCTCGAGGGATGAAGGCACCAAAACTCTGCCCGGCAGAACCGCGAAAAGAGAGCGAAGCGGTATCGGGCTCGACACCGTGTGGGTGGAGTCGGGTGATCTCGGCGCCAGTGATTGTTCCGGTAGATCGGTCGACATTGGTGATGTCGAAATTACCTTGGTAGGGCGAACCGGAGGTAATGGCTTCCATCACCCCAACGACGAAATCTCGGTCAAGTACATCGTCGGTCAAACAATCCTGATTCTGCGTCTTGAACATTTGCCCGGGAATAGCGTCACCAAGGAGTCGGTCAAAGCGAAAGTTTGCGTGAGCGGGAATCCGCTTCGGGACGATGGTCAAAAGATCGGTGCGGCCTACGGCTTCCTCGAGACCCCGCAGACCCAGCATGGCGAGGATTTCGCGCACCTCCTCGGCTATGTATTCGAAGAATGTCTCGACGAATTCAGGCCGACCTGTGAATCGCGAGCGCAGGATGGGATTCTGCGTCGCAATTCCTACGGGACAGGTATCGAGTTGACAGACGCGCATCATGACGCAACCCGAAACAACTAAGGGGGCTGTAGCGAATCCGAACTCTTCCGCGCCCAGGATGGCGGCTATCACTACATCACGACCAGTTTTCAACTGACCGTCGACCTGCAGAGTGACCCTACTGCGGAGTCCATTTTTGGCTAGCGTTTGATGGGTTTCGGCCAGACCTACTTCCCAGGGCGTTCCGGCGTGCTTCAGGGACGTTAAGGGGGCGGCTCCCGTGCCGCCGTCGTAACCCGAAATCAAGATGACGTCCGCGTAGGCCTTCGCCACGCCGGCCGCCACAGTCCCCACGCCCGCTTCCGAGACCAACTTGACGTGCACCCGAGCACGGTCGTTCGCGTTCTTGAGGTCAAAAATCAGCTGAGCTAAATCTTCAATGGAGTAGATGTCGTGGTGCGGCGGCGGTGAAATGAGCCCCACGCCCGTCGTAGAGTGACGCGTCTTAGCGATCCACGGATACACCTTGGAACCGGGTAGCTGCCCGCCCTCACCAGGCTTGGCGCCTTGGGCAACTTTGATTTGGATGTCATCAGCATTTACGAGGTACTGCGACGTCACACCGAAGCGGCCGGAAGCCACTTGCTTCACCGAGCTCCGACGGTTGTTGTGTGGGTCGGAGGTGTCGTAGCGCTCCTCGTCTTCCCCACCCTCACCCGTATTCGATTTACCTCCAAGGCGGTTCATGGCAATGGCCAGGGTCTCGTGCGCCTCGGCAGAGATCGAGCCGTAGGACATAGCACCCGTGGCAAAACGTCGACAGATGTCGCTCACTGGCTCGACGTCCTCAAGAGTGAGCGGAGTGGGGCTCGCTATGAAATCGAAAACCCCACGAATCGCCGAGCCACTTTGAATTTGCTCGTTCACCGTGTTGCTGTAGTCGCGAAAGATGTCGTAACGCTTGGCCCGTGTCGCGTGCTGCAGCTTGAAAACCGTCTGGGGGTTAAAAAGATGAACCTCGCCATCGCGTCGCCACTGGTACTCGCCGGCATTGGCTAGCTCCCCTGTTCCGTCTCCACCCTCGAAGGCCTGGCGATGGCGATCAAGCACGTCCCTAGCGATTCGGTCTAACCCGACGCCACCGACTCGACTGGCCACTCCCGCGAAATACTCGTCCACAACTTCTTGCGACAGTCCGACTGCTTCGAACAGCTGTGATCCCACGTAGGAGGCCACGGTGGACACTCCCATCTTGCTCATCACCTTGGTGACGCCCTTAATAAGTGCTTTGGCGTACAGATAGCGAGCGTGACCGCACTCTCGTGCGTTGTGGCCGGCCACCTTCCACATGTCATCAATCGAGTCATAGGCCAGGTAGGGCGATACCGCCGAAGCGCCAAATCCCAGCAAGACGGCCACGTGGTGGACTTCGCGGACATCAGCGGCTTCCACAATCAACGAGACCTGCGTTCGCAACCTTGCGTCAACGAGGCTTTGATGCACGGCGGCCGTAGCGAGCAGCGAGGGAATCGGAGCGAGTTGTGCCGAAGCATTTCTGTCAGAAATGATCACGATGTTGACCCCGGCGGCAACGTCTGCCAGCACCTTCGCGCAGAGCCGAGAGAGCGCTGCCGACAGGAGCTTTTCGGGGGCTTCGTCATCATCAGGAACATCCATCAAGGCGTCGAAGGCTGAAGTTTTAAACCCGTGCGCCACACCCGAATCGTGGACGTACATCAGTTTTCCCAGCTCTTCACGAGATAGAACGGGCGACGAAAGAACTATCTGCCGCGCATGACGAGGGTCCTCATCGAGCAAGTTGCCTTGGGGTCCGATTGATATTCGAGTCGAAGTGACGAGCTCTTCGCGAATGGCATCCAAGGGAGGGTTCGTGACCTGCGCAAATTGTTGACTGAAGTAGTTGAAGAAGCTTTGATTGTGGGAAGACATTGCGGCAATGGGTGTGTCGGACCCCATGGAACCAATGGGCTCCTCCCCCGTTTTAGCCATGGGAGTCAAAATAAGACGAAGATCCTCTTGGTGATAACCGAACAGTCGTTGTAACTTAAGCACCGATTCGTGCTCCGGTACGAGCATCGTACGTTCAGGTAATTCGTCCAACGACAACTGGTTATCTGCGAGCCAATCCCCATAAGGAGAAGCGCTGGCGAGATCGTGCTTGAGCTCTTCGTCATTGACGATGCGCCCCTTGGAGAGATCAACGAGGAACATGCGCCCCGGCTGGAGACGACCTTTGCGAAGGATGTCTTCCGGCGCGAGGGGCAAGACACCTACTTCGGAAGAAAATATGACCCTCCCATCCTTGGTCTCCCAGTATCGAGCGGGACGGAGTCCATTGCGGTCAAGAACGGCGCCGACTACGTTTCCATCGCAGAAGCTGACCGACGCCGGACCGTCCCACGGTTCCATCAAGGAAGAGTGGTAGCGGTAGAAGTTTCTACGACCCTCCTCCATGGTCGCCGCTCGTTCCCAAGCTTCGGGAATCAACATGAGAACGCTGTGGGGCAGCGAGCGGCCTGAAAGAGTCAGCAGCTCGACTACTTCGTCAAACGAGCCCGAATCGCTCATGTCGGCCGTCAAAACGGGCAGAACATCCTCCATTACGCCTTCGAGACCGGGCGCGGAGAGAAGAGACTCGCGTGCGCGCATCCAGTTTCTGTTCGACCTGATGGTGTTGATCTCACCGTTGTGTGCGATGTAGCGGAAAGGCTGCGCCAGCGGCCACGACGGGAACGTGTTGGTCGAGAACCGAGAGTGCACGAGAGCAATCGACGATTGGAGTCGCTCATCGCGAAGGTCAGGAAAGTAGTCACGCAGCTGGGAGGACGTCAACATCCCTTTGAAAATCAGGGTCGTGGCCGATGAACTCGCCGCGTAGAGTCGGCGATGGTCGCCCACAATTTTGGTGCAACGTCGACGCAAGCGATAGAGCAAAAGGTCGAGGCGTCCTCGAGCGCCAGATTCTTCAGCGACGACCTGCATCCATTGTTCGGGTTCAGAATTCCGAGCAGTCGGACCCAGCGCCGCATTTTTGGTAGGAATCTGGCGCCACCACAAACTGCTGAGTCCTAATTCAACAGCTTCAGCTGCGATGGTCGAACGCAGTTCCGTGGTGTCAGAATCACCGAGGAACCACAACATGACGCCGTACGAGCCCTTGGCGGGCAGCGTGACGCTGCACTCACCGGCGATTTCACGTAGCCAAGAATCAGGCATGTCGAGGAGAATTCCGGCTCCGTCACCAGAGTCGCGATCGGCCCCCGTTGCTCCGCGGTGTTCCAGATTCTCGAGAATTGTAAGGGCGTCCGAGACAATGCTGTGTGAGGCCTGACGCTGTAAATCGACAACCATGCCGACGCCACAGGCGTCGTGCTCGAAGTCGGAAGTGTAGAGAGAATTTGTCATATGTCGTCCAAGTGGGACGACGCTGACCCGTTCCAACCCTAGCAAACTCATGGCCCGACTGCCCTACGCTAGAGATGTGAGTGAACGCCCCTTTGATGTGGTCATTGTGGGAGGAGGCGTGGCGGGTCTCGTGGCGGCCACTGCCTGTCGATTGCGAAACATGAGTGTTGCCGTCATCGATCCGGGTGATGATTCTGGAGCGTCGTGGGCTGCCGCGGGGATGCTGTCACCAAGCGGCGAAGTTTCTTTTACCGAACCTGACGTCGGGAACATGATGAAAGACTGTTTTCTCCGATGGAGCAGCGACGAAACGTGGTCGCGATGGTTTATCCCCGCCCCCACGATTTACGCCGGGTGGACGAGTGGGGATTGGGCCGAACAGCAACGTTTCGTAGAAACTCTGCGAGATGCGGGCTACGAGTGCCGAAATCTCGATCATGACCAAACATCACGGATGGCCCCAGGGAGCTCACATCGGCTCGGAGGAGCGGTCGCGGTCGCTGAAGAAGGCGTGGTGGATACCCATCGTATGCTCACCGACCTGCGCAGTGACCTGTCTCGAGAGGGTGTGGCTTTTGTCCCCGCGAGGGTCATCTCGGTCAGTCACGATGACGAATGCCACACCGCCCATTGCCATGACGGTTCGACGGTGAACGCGCGTCTGCTCATTGAGACTGTGGGTGTGAGCGATCTGTCGAGCAGGCAGTCCCCAGCGATTCGACCTCAACGGGGGGTGACCTTGCATTTGGTGGAGAAGGAGCATCATCCGGCGGTGATGCTGCGCTGTTTGGTGGAATCTCGACCGACGTACCTGCTCCGACGAGGAGATGGGAACGTAGTTATTGGGGCCACGGCCGATGAATCAGGCGAGCAGTTTGTCGATGCGTACTCAGTCGACCACCTTCTCCACGATGCCCTCACGCTCGTCCCGTCCCTTCGCGAAGCCGAATTCGTGTGCGCGCGGAGTGGACTGCGACCCGTGAGTCCCGACCTACGCCCTTTCGCCCTGGGCAATGAGGGAACTTTGCGCATCAATGGTCTCTTTCGACACGGCTATCTGCTGTCACCGTGGATTCTGGAGCAGACCCTCCTTTTTCTGGATGCATCGTGATCATTTGCAACGGCGTGGAGTTGGCGTGGAGCGAGGGCTCCGTTGCTGAACTGGTGGTTCATTTAGGATTCCCTCAGAAGGGAATTGCTCTTGCGATCAATGGCGAGATCGTTCCTCGCTCGGCGTGGGCGGTTACCACCCTGATGGCAGGAAGTGTGGTGCACGTGGTTACCGCAACGGCGGGCGGCTAGCGTTGACGCATTCGGACGAAAGGCATTTTTGTGGCATCTGTCAGTGACTTACTCGACGCCCTTGACCAGCGAATTCTCGAAGCACTTGGAAACAAGGCCACCGGTGAAACGATTGCCTTCCTCTGTGAAGCGCGAGCGTGGTTGACCAATCCCGCTCAGGACCACGGCGCACATCGACCTTCGTCGTAGAACGACTAGGCTTCATCACTTGCGGGCTGTGGCGCAGCTTGGTTAGCGCGCTTGACTGGGGGTCAAGAGGTCGTGGGTTCAAATCCCGCCAGCCCGACCATGTGTTTCCCGATATCGGGGGGCGCGAAGTATCGAGGAGCAAAGTGAAACCTTTTCGTTTCGGAGTCCAAGTCCACACCGCCCCCAGTCCGAGTGGGTGGCGGTCGATGGCTCGTCGTATCGAAGAGCTGGGATATTCATCACTTCTGATTCCTGATCATTTTGGTGATCAATATGGACCGCTCGTAGCGCTCGCGGTCGCGGCGGAAGCAACCAGCACATTACGCGTGGGGTCGCTGGTCTTTGGTAACGATTATCGGCATCCAGTGGTGTTGGCCAAGGAGATTGCCACGCTCGAACTACTGAGTAATGGTCGAGTGGAATTTGGGCTGGGAGCCGGGTGGATGTCGTCCGACTACGACGAAGCAGGTATGACGTACGCCGCACCTGGTGAGCGCGTATCGCGAATGGCGGAGAGCCTCATCATCCTCAAGCAGTTGTGGGGCGACGGGACGTCCAGCTTCCAAGGCGATCACTACACGACCGAGAAAGCGCAGGGTCTCCCCCGGCTCACGAAAAACCCGCAGATCGTTATTGGGGGCGGTAGTCCACGTGTCCTGGGAATTGCGGCGCGCGAAGCAGACATTGTTGGTGTCAATCCCAACTTGGCGGCGGGTCGAATCGGGCGAGAGGTAATCGAATCGACGCAAGCGGAATACTTTGACGAGCGAATCGGGTGGATACGAGAAGCCGCGGGTTCTCGTATCGATTCCATCGAACTGCAAATCCTCACCAACATTGTTCAGATCACCGATGACCGCGATACTGCTATTAGCGGCCTGGCATCCCTCATGGGGGTTACCGATGAGCAAGTCGCCCACACGCCCATTGCTCTTATTGGATCGGTGAAGCAAATCGTCGAAACCTTGATAGAGCGCCGCGAACGCTATGGATTCAGCTATATCGTCGTCCACGAGCCTGAAATCGAATCCTTCGCACCTGTCGTAGCCGCGCTGAACGGTCTCTAGGCGACTTTTCTAACCACCGTTACCAGAAGCAAGGTATGTCCGACAGGGTTGCCCTCGATTAGAACTAGTGGAACCGTTCGCGCTACAGACCGGTGCCGTGCTAGCGACTTGGATGTTCGCGACAACCGGCAGAACCAGAGTGCTGGCGTGCAACTGAATGGTGTTGGTCGCTCCCGCTACGTCGGTATTGGCGAAAGCCCACAGTGGCCTGTCACCGCCGGGGGCCTCGATGGTCACCCGAAGGCGTGCACCCTGTCGGAAGGTGAAAGCGATTGGATCGATGGGTATGCGAATGGATGTGAAGGCCCCACTGGTCGGTAAAGCGCTTTCGGACAGAAAGCTATAGCTCGGCGCGAATACGGTCGATTTCGCCTTCTGAAGGGTTCCACCGTAGCCAGCCCGAAAGAAACCGTTCGTAACGTAGATTTCCTGCCCGTTGGGGACAACTTCCGAGATTGTTGCCTGGAGATCCGTATCGGCGGAGGTGGAGCGCAGGGAGATGTTCAAGCTTGCTGGACCGACGACGGTCAAATTCTTGCTCAGAGCAGGTGTAATGAAACCGACGGAGCCTGAGGAAGTCAAAGGGGTCCAGTTGTAATTTGGAGCGGCTGCCCACGCGCTGAAGCCTCGTCCCGAAGATGTGTCAGGGCGACTTCTGGGATTTGGCTGGTAGCTGACGGTGCTCAGCGCCGGAGCGGTAGATAGCAGCGTTCCATTGGGGCCCAAGTAGAGCGGTGACGAAGTGACATTAGTAGGTGGATAGGCAGTAAAACCGGCCGAATAGGACGCTGCGCCCACTCCGAAGCCTTGCGAGGAGGATCCGTTATCGAAGTTCACGAGAACGCGAGGCTGAGTGGATTCGAATCCCTTCAGTGCCTGGGCGTAGGTCTTGGCACCAATTTGCGGAACATTGGGTATTACCGCCGTTCCGCCTATGGTCGCGTCGAGACCCTTGAATACGAGGGCCGCCAAAATAGAGGGCGATGTAGGAATCTGCTGTGCCACGTATAAGTCGTTAAAGGCTAACCAACGATTCAGAACGTCCGCGTCCAGTGCATCACCGTGAGTACCATTCTGGACCGTAACAAAAACTTTCTTGTCGTTAGCCAAAGCAGGAATTAGCGAGGTCCATTGAGGACCTACCTGTTCATCCTGCAAGGCACCAGCGAGGAACACGGGCACTTTTATTTTCGGGGCCCACAGTACCGGAGAACGTAAGTCATATTGAGAAGTCAGGCGGGGAGCGCTGGAATTCCAGATCGTGGTGATGGGCTGCGACTGGTTGTGAAAGTGCTGATTCGCCAGACATGCCTGATCGCCCGTTTGGATTTCGGCCCACGCCCAGGGCTGACCGGTAGTCGCCGATGACGGGAGAGAGTCATTGATACGAGCGCCTATCCAGCTAGCTGCGAATCCACTGTTGTAAATACCTCCAGGCGAGCCAGTCGACCAGAGATCTTCCGTGGGGCTTAGGGGTGCAATTGAAGCGAGTCCCGGCGGATTCAAGCCGGCCACGGCAAATTCGCTGATTCCGGAATAGCTGATTCCCACCAAGCCAACTTTGTGGTGCAGGACCCACGGCTGTGCTGAAATTTCCTGAACCGCGTCATAGCCATCGGTGGCTTCGGAGGGTCCAAAAAGGTCGTAAGCACCACCCGAACAACCGGTGCCCCGCATCTGCAACGAGACGGTCGCGAATCCGGACAAGGGCGCCACGACGGCGCCAACGATGGTGGCGGTATCCGGTAGGAGCGAAGGGTTGCCCTTGTAATTACCTAGTTCTTGGTCGAGGAGCGAACCTGGTCCGGCTGTTCCGTAACCGGAGTATTCGATCAAGGTGGGGAATGGTCCCGCGGCTAGTGTCGTTTTGCCGTACGGAAGGCGAACGGTGGCGGCAAGCGTAACTCCGTCTCGCATGGTGATGTAGTTGAGCCCGACATGCAGACTGGTGCTGTTGTAGAAGGTCTGAGTCTTGGGCTGTAGCTGGCTCTGCACGGTGAACGATGAGGTCTGCACCGTAGTGCCGTCGGCCGTCACTTTGAAGTAGTAGCCAGATCCTGGAACGACTTCGTGAATCACGACGGCGTTCTGAACGTCCGCTGTCGAGGTTGCTACCAGCGCATTTCTGGCGTTGTAGAGACTGGCGACGGAGCCGGACGGTGCGGTGAGGTAGGCCGCATCCATTGAGCCAAAGGCGGAAACTGCACCTGCGGCAAAGGCGGAGGGCGCGAGTGGGGTGAGTGACAGTGCCGTAATGACCGCTCCCGAAAGAGCGACTATTCCAGCTGTTGGCTTGAACCTAATATTTTTCATCTTCCCCCCGGTACGATTCTCAAGTTACACCCCGCACCGCAAGAAAACTGTCATTAGAGCTCGTAAAGAGGCCAGGCGAATTGGCGAGGGTCTATAGGGTTTTTGCCGTTCTTGGCAAAGTACTCGCTCAAACTTTGCGACGATTCGCGATGCCACGCTGCAAGTTGGCCGTTAATTTGACTGGTCTCCAAATTCGCGACTTCTGGCAAGCGACCGATCATGGCGTCGAGTACATCGAGGGACGCTTGAGTGTCGGCTTCAGCGGTGTGCGCATTGGTAATGGTCACCCCGTAGTGCTCACAAAGGCTGGACAGGTTTCTTTTACCTTTTCGGTAGCGATCGACAGCCTTGTCCATTACGTAAATATCGGCGATTGGTCCCAAATCAAGGCCACGAAGACCCTCGATGCCTTCCCGGCGACATATGGAATCAAGCATGGTGAGGTCGTAGACCAAATTCATGCCCACCAGCACTCCCCCGTCAGCCCACAGTGTAAAAATCTGATCCCTCACGCTGAGCGCGGACTCGTGTAGTCCCGGGGCGTCGGCGACCATAAAATCAGAAATTCCGTGTACTGCTGCTGCTCCCGCCGGGATTGGTCGTCCTGGATTAACGAAGGAAACGCGATCAACAAAAGTACTGAGACCATTAGCAATACGTTGCGTGGTCATAGCGTAGGAAACGGGAACATCGTTGTAGGCGTCGACTCCCGTTGTCTCGAAGTCAAAACCAACTCGATAGCTGGTGTCACTGATTTTTAGGCTCATGGGAAAAACTTACCTGTCCGGTGTGACGGTGGACATCTCTTGGTCAATCACGCGTAGCTCCTCACGGTACCTATGCACGTTGGCTACGTACACCGCGGCCGAGGTGACAATCATTTCTGGACTGGAAGCATCAGGCTTGATGACTGCCGGCACACCCACGGCGAGAGAATTGGCAGGGACCACGCCGTCATTTCGCACGACAGCTCCTGCAGCCACCGTGGCACCAGAATGAACGTGCGCTCGATGCAGGACAATAGAACCCGAACCGACGAGAGCCTTGTCGTGGATGGTGCAACCTTCAAGGTGAGCGATGTGTCCAATGACGCAGTCGTTGCCGATGACGGTGGGAAGGTGACCCACAGCGTGGATGACCGAACCATCTTGAATGGAGGTACGTTCGCCTACGACGATTGTTCCGTAATCACCCCTCAGGACCGCCCCGGGCCAGACCGACGACTCCTTGCCGATGGTGACATTGCCAATTACCGTGGCCATCGGGTGAATGAAGGCTTCCGGATGTATACGTGGCACTCTTCCAGCTAATGAATAAATCGGCATAAGAACTACCTTCCTCTCGTTGTATGAACGCCAGCGCTAATGAGTTAACCAAGAAACTATTTGGTAGCCACGCCAAACCAGATAGATGACCGACAAAACCCCAAAAGCCTTCCAGCGCGGAGGAATCGGGGGACGGTCTTGCAGTGCTGTTGATTCTCCACACAATTCACAAATATCGCCTTCAACGACCCGTTCGCAGTGTGTGCACCAGTTGGACATTATTCAACGCGTACACGGATGCGCACCGGAGTCGACCCGAGTTCAAACTTCTCTCGCAACATTCTTTCCACGTAGCGCAGGTAGGTCTGTGGCAACTTGCCGGAACAAAAGAGCGTAAAGGTAGGAGGTTCTACGGACCCTTGAATGGCGTAGCGAATTCGGCCCGTAGGGGCGGGTTGTCGAATCTGGAGATCGCGAATGGCACGATTAAGTGTTCCCGTCGAAATCCTCTTCGTGTAGTCGGTCGCTGCCTCATGCACTGCAGGGAGAATTTTGTGAACACCTTTTCCGCTGAGTGCAGTTGTTTTAATGACGGGTGCGTCTCCGAGAAATGCAAGTTTGTCTGCCACGCCTCCGAGAACGGTATCTCGATCTTCGGTGGCAATAAGTTCCCATTTATTGAGGATGATGATGGCAGGGCAACCAGCTGCCGATATACGTTCGGCCAAACGCTGATCTTGACCTGTTGCGCCCTGCGTGGCATCAATGACGAGCAGGGCGAGGTCGGCGCGATCGAGTGCTTCGAGAGAACGAAGGACCGAATACGTCTCCAAACCGGCCTCGGTTCGTGCACGCTTACGCATTCCTGCAGTGTCGATCAGGCGGATAACGCCATTTTCGGTCTCGATGATGGTGTCAACGGCGTCACGGGTTGTCCCGGGCATGTCGTGAACCACCGACCGCTCTTCGCCGACCATTTGATTGAACAAGGTCGATTTTCCTACATTTGGTCGGCCCACGATAGCGATCGACAAAATACCGTCGTCGACTTTTTCATCGGCAGCGACTGTATCTAATTCGCTGAGCCTGGTCACAATTTCGTCGAGGAAATCGCCCGAACGTCGACCGTGGAGTGCGGAGATAGGAACGGGTTCTCCGAGTCCCAGTTGATAGAACTCCCAAATCGAAGCCTCGAGATGGTCAGCGTCGACTTTGTTGGCGGCCAACATGTAGGGACGGCCGGACCGCAAAACCCAACGTGCGGCTTGGATGTCTTCGTCCATAACACCGACAGATGCATCAACTACCAAAATTACTAAATTCGCATTTACGAGGGCCTTGTCAGCCTGCTGGGACACTTTGTCCTCGAGTTCGTCACCCACGTGGAGCCATCCACCGGTGTCAGTCAAATTAAATGCGTGCCCGCACCACTCGACTTCGACGGTTTTGCGGTCACGGGTCACTCCACGATGCTCCTCCACAACGGCCACCCTGCGTCCGGTGAGCCTGTTGACCAAGGAGCTCTTACCAACATTTGGTCGACCAACGATGACTACGTGGGGTTTCATGTGGAGACACTTTCAGAGGCGTGAACGTTCCGTGCGGAGGAATCTAGAAAACTACGAAGTCCACTTCCAGTCGTCTCTACGACCGATACGTGCATTGGTAGGTCTTCCAAGCCCAATCCGTCAAGAAAACGATTCTCCGACAGACAGACGTCCGCAATAGCATACTGCCGATTGGGTCCTAACTCCCCCATCACGCGAGAGATGTCGCTCGCGGTTAGGAGGCCTGCCACTTTGATGTTGCCACCGAAGTAGCGATTCTCCACTGCAATAACTTCGACGTCCAGGTAGCCCTCGCTGACAAGGAGCTCCCTGAGCAAGGGCGCGGCGTACTCTCCGGTGAGTAAGGACACTGGCCCTGTTGAGCGGGAATTGTCAGTGCGATCAGATCTAACGGCACGATACCCCCACGGTGGCGCGCCGTCGACGGACTGAAAGAAACCACTGCCCAATTTCTCCATGTGTTGGCGATGTCGAAAACTCTCTGCGAACGCGGCGACTAGTCCCACACCGTTCTCCGCTTCGTCGAGGCTGGGCAGGTCTGCTATCCCCGGCGGAGCGAGGCCGGCAATCAAGAAAAATTCGTCGCTGGCAAAGATGAAGTCACGATGATGTACCTCTTGACTCATTTCACGGTATCGCGCGACCGTCCGGATCACCTCGAGAGCTTCTTCGCGGGTATGCGCGCGCATCGTTGCTTCCGTAGTGAAGTCGCTGACGCCTAGAGGGACCAAGCTGACCGATGCCAGGTCTGAATAATCGGTGAGGACATCATCCAGCGTGCGTATGAGCGAAGGTCCGTCGTTCACTCCGGGACACAGAACTACCTGTCCATGAACAGTGATTTTGGCATCAAGCAGTTCTCGCAGCCAGCGTAGGCTGGTTGCACCTCTCGGGTTGCGCAACATTGATGCACGCAACTCAGGGTCGGTGGTGTGAATTGACACGTACAAGGGCGACAATTTTTCTTCGACGACTCGCTCTAGGTCGAACTCAGTGAAGCGTGTCAGCGTTGTGTAATTACCGTACAGAAACGACAGGCGAAAGTCGTCGTCTTTTACGTAGAGGCTTTTGCGGAGCCCTTTGGGAAGCTGATAAATGAAGCAAAAAGTGCAGTGGTTATCGCAGGTACGAATCCGATCGAAAACGGCCGAGTCAATGGTGAGACCAACCTTCTCGCCATCGGACTTAGCAATGACAATTTTTCTCTGAAGATCTTCCCCCGCACGCTGAATCACTATCACGGGATCGGCATCGTCGATCATCTGCTGGTACTCGATAATGTCTGTCGGTTGGCGCCCGTTGATGGAAATAATCTCGTCACCCACGCTCAGACCTGCGCGCTGCGCTGGCGATTCGGGACTAATAGACGAGATGCGAGCACCGGACACACTTGTAGCCTACGCAGTAGGTGTCTCGGTTGGAAACATCGTTGGATTATGGACGGTCCTACAATGGAGTCGTGAACGTAGACAAAGTTGTCCTGGCATCGCCGCGTGGATTTTGTGCGGGTGTGGAAAAGGCGATCAAAGCACTCGATTGGATGACCAAGATTTTCGAGCCACCAATTTACTGTTACCACGAAATCGTTCATAATCAATTCGTCGTGGAACATTTTGAAGGATTGGGAGTGGTTTTCATTGACGCCATTGACGAGGCCCCAATGGGAGCGCCCATCATGCTGTCGGCCCATGGCTCGCCACCCTTGGTCGTCGAAGCTGCACGATCGATGGGCGGAGTTGTGATCGATGCCGTGTGCCCGCTTGTCACCAAAGTGCATCACGAACTCAAAGTACGCTCCGGCAAGGGTTATACCGTTCTTTATGTTGGCCACGAGGGGCACGAAGAAGCCGTCGGAACAATGGCCGTGGCCCCTGAGTCGGTGCACTTAATCCAGAGTCGCGCTGATATCGATTCCCTGCGAGGTGACCCCGGCCCTAAGGCACTGTTAAGCCAAACAACATTGTCGTTCGACGAGTGGGCTGACCTTCGTGACTACGCGCTCGAGGTTTTTCCGGACATCTGGATGCCCAATCGTAGTGATTTGTGTTTCGCCACCACGAACCGTCAAGCAGCAGTTCGTGGTATTGCCGGCGACGCCGACGCCTTTATTGTCATTGGATCCGCGAACTCTTCGAACACGGTGGCTTTGACGAAAGTAGCGACGAACAGCCGCGTTCCCACGGTTCTCAGAATCAACAGTGCCGCGGAATTACCCGACTCGCTAGAAGGCCTCATCGCGGTAACGGCGGGAGCGAGTGCACCCGAGTCAATTGTGCGGGAGGTCGTGAATGCGCTGGGTGCGAGGAATGGTGTCGAAACTCGGAGCGCGACCCTAGAGGAGGAGTACTTCCCCCCCCCACCGGAACTGCGCGAGTTGATACGCACGCTCACGGCACTCCTGAACGCAACTTTTCAAGCTCCAGTGGACCAGCCTGACCCATCGACGGATGACCGGTCATTCACGGCTGCGATGGTGCTGGAAGAAGCCCTCTGATACCTCGGTAGGTCCTACTTTTCTGGCAAACTGGCAGGATGAGTACTTCTTTCGCCGCAATGGACAAGTCGACCCGTGAGCAATGGATGGTAATTGCTGAAGAGACGATAAATAACCAGCCGCGGGTTGCACAACAGATTCTTGCAATGATTCGGGGCCTGTCAGCCATCACTGATGGTTTTAGCGTCGACCAGATGCAACACTCGCTTCAGACTGCAACCCGAGCGGAAGCGGCAGGCGCTGACGAAGAGGTCATCGTGGCCTCTTTGCTGCACGACGTCGGCAAATTAATTTCTGTTCCGAATCACCCTCGTATTGCGGCCGAAATACTCAAGCCTTACGTTCGAGAGGACGTGTACTGGATGATTGCGACACACCAAGATTTCCAGGGTCGTCACTATTACGAACACTTGGGAATGAACCCCAACTTGCGCGAGAACCATGTTGGTCAACCTTGGTTTGAGTTGGCTGAGCGTTTCGCGGACGAATGGGACCAGAAGAGTTTTGATCCTGAGTTCGAATCCTTGCCATTGCAGCACTTTGCGCCCATGGTTGAACGCGTCTTTTCACGAGCACGGTCTCTTTAGTTATGCCCATTGATGATTTTCATGAGCAACGTCAAGTAGCACTACGTAGTTATGTCATCGGACAATCTCTGATCGACTTTGAGCAGCGCTATCCGGGGTTCCAGCTGAGCGAAATCACGGCTTTAATCTGCGCCTACGAGGAAGAGGGGAATATTGCCCACGTTCTGTCCAAACTTCCTACGGAAGTGCACGGTTGTCGACTTTCGTCGGTCGTAGTGGTGGATGGTGGAAAGGACAGGACTGCGGAAATTGCGAGAGCCAATCCGCAGGTCGCAGTTATCGAATTCCCGGTCAATCTCGGTCACGGTGTAGCACTGCAAGTGGGGTATCGCTTCTGCGTCGACCGAGGATCCCTGTACGTCGTGACCTTGGACGCTGATGGGCAAAACGATCCAGGAGAGATTCCGGTGATCGTCGAACCCTTACTTTCGGGTCAATCCGACTTTGTTGTAGCCAGTCGTCGCTTAGGAGTCGACACCACGTCTGACGATTTCCGTAAGTGGGGCGTTCGCTTTTTCTCATTTGTAATGAACAGAATGACGGGTAGTCGTTTGACGGATACATCCAACGGTTTTCGTGCGATGAAAACTTCGATGCTGGCCGATGTGGTCGATCGCTTGCAACAACAGCAGTATCAAACAGCAGAGCTACTCATCACGTCGCTGAAGAGAGGCTGGCGGGTTTCGGAAGTACCCACAATGTGGTACGAACGCCTTTCTGGCGAAACCAAAAAGGGAAAGAACTGGCGTTACGGGTTTCGTTACGGCCGAGTTGTCTTCGGCACTTGGTGGCGAGAGCGCTAAGAAGATAGTTTTCGAGCTTCGGTGTAGCACTCTTCGAGCCGGCTCCGCAAAGTTTCGGTAAGTTCATCGAGATCGTGCCGCGAGGTCCTCTCGCTGGCCTCGGGTACGTTTATTGCGTGACCCACCACGAGGGTCACGCGGACGGGACGAGGGAATTTGGCACCGACAGGCATAGCCCTCTCGCTCTGGGCGATTCCCACAGGCACCACGGGACTCCCGGTTCTCGTCGCGAGGAACATTGCCCCATTGTGTAGATCCCTCACGGTGTCGCCTGATTGACGTGTGCCTTCTGGAAAAAGGACCAAGGCTTCGTCTGCCTCCAAAATCCTTTGTGATATCGCCATCGCTTCGCGATCCGCACTACCCCGTTTCACTGGAAAGGCGCCCATCGCTGATGCCAACCTGCCGAGGACGGGGACGGGGAAAAGGGAGTCTTTAGCCATGAAGAAGGCTTTACGGCGAGACAGGAACAAGACGAAAGCGAAATCGATGTTGGAACGATGCAGCGGTGCGATTATTACGCGCCCCTCCTTCGGAATGTTGTCGGCACCAATAACTCGAGGTCGGAACATGAGAACCCAAACAACCCGCAAAGTACCTCTGAACGCACGGTAGCCGAGGGTTTTACGCGTATCTACTTCAGCGGCAACGACTCTAGGCACGACACCACCTCCTTCACAATTTCTTCGACGCTGCGATCCGTTGTGTCAATTAGTCTGGCATCGACAGGACGTCTCAGCGGCGATGTCTCACGATTCTGGTCAATTTCATCTCTTCGCTGTACGGATTCGATGCCTTCAGTCCCTCGTCTCCGCCCACGTTCTTCGAGCGATGCGGTGAGGAATATCTTCAAAGTGGCGTTGGGAAAGACCACTGTGGCGATGTCGCGTCCTTCCACCACGGTTCCAACGGACGCCCCGTCGGCGAACTCTCGTTGACGATCAACCATCGCGGATCGGACGGACGGGTAGGTGGCCACCAAACTCACATCGTGGTTTACCTGATCCGTTCTAATCGCCTCGGTAACGTCCACGTCATTGATGAGAACTCTGCTTCCGACACGGATAATCGAGCGCTCAGCCAAAGCAGAAATGGCCTCTTCGTTTCGAATCGAAACATTTTGACGGGCAGCCTCCACGCAGATCGAACGATACATGGCTCCGGTATCGAGGAAGCTCCAACCCAGAGTGGCTGCTACGGCCCGAGCTACGGTTGATTTACCAGATCCGGCAGGACCGTCGATTGCAATGATTAATTCCGACACGACACGACCTCGAGTTCAGAGAAGAAATCAGGGTAGGACGATTCGACCGCACCCTCTGAAGTGATGATCGATCCACTACCCGCTGCGCCCGCAACGGCTGCAGCCATCACCAAGCGATGATCAAGTAAACCGTCGAAGGTGAATGATTCAAACACCCCTGCGGAACCGAGGCCATCCACAATAAAATCGTCGCCCGCTACCGTTACGGTCGCACCCAGCGCCCTTGCCAGGCGTACGGATTCCTCGAAACGGTTCGACTCCTTAAGTCGCAATTCGCCCATGTCGATGAATCGGGTTGAGCCCTGCGCCGCAGAGGCTGCCACCACCAGTATTGGCACCTCATCCACGGAGGGTATCTCTGACGAGTAAATATCGGTGGCCACGAGGGCGCTGGATGCCGCACGGAGTTCGCAGACCTCTTCACCACTACGGGTAATATCGCCACCCATTCTGCGCAGCACTTGAATGTACCCGTTTCTTTCCTCGCCACCTTCGACCTCTTTGACACAGATGTCGGCATCGGGATGTATAAGTCCGAGAACTATCCAAAACGCCGCCTGGGAAGGGTCTCCTGGAACTTCCCAGTTCACCGGTTCAATATTGCCCGGTGTGAGGGTGATCAGTCTTCCCTGACCGTGATTTTCTGAACGCACATCGATGCCCGCTGTTCGAAGCATCGACTCAGTATTTGAACGAGTACGCAATCGTTCGTAGACGCTCGTCGTGCCAGTAGCCGCCAATCCAGCAAAGAGAACAGCTGATTTAACTTGCGCGCTGGGGATAGGAACTTCGTAATCGATGGCGCGAAGACCCTTTTGTGGCACCGAGAGTGTAAGTGGCGCAGTGACAGAGTCACCCTGTCCATCGAGGTGCATTCCCATTTCGCCGAGAGGCGTAGCGATTCGATCCATAGGTCGCCGGCTCAACGATTCATCGCCTACTAACCGATGGCTCCCACCGATGCCGCCCAGTAACCCTGCCAGCAGTCGCATAGTGGTGCCCGAATTCCCACAATATAAATCGCTCCTCGCCGGCCGTAATTCGGCTGACTCCACTAAGCATTGCTCCTTGTTCCAGGAAATTCTCGCCCCCAACAGACCCAGAATTTTTTCGGTGTCGCGTACGTCCGTTCCCGTGCTGAGCCCTCTGATGGTTGATATCCCATGTGACGACATCGCAGAAATCATTAAGGCTCGATGCGAAACGCTCTTATTCCCCGGTGTTCGTAATTCGCCACGAACCTTCTCGGCGCGAAAGACGCGAATCATCGTGTCTCTCCCAGTACGACAAAGCCCGAGCTGCGAAGACCGCCCTCAAGTTGATCGGCCTCGCTAGCTTCAATGGTTAGGTGAAGGACGCCCCGGTCACCTTCTACGGTGTGTGAAATCTCGATATCGAAGATATTCACGTTGTTCTCGTGGGCAACCGTCGTAATTTTAGCGAGAACACCAGGTTCGTCTGGAACGGGGAGGCGAAGCTGCACCAGTTCACTGGATCCAACGCCCCGGCCAGGGAGATCGCGCCGGGCCAGCGACGCTGCGGTAAGAAACGCACTCAAACTGCTCACGTCCGCACGTGCGATCAATTCTTCCACTTGGTCGAGGCGTCTGCGAATAGCCGACAAGGCGCTCGTGATTGCCTCACGATTGCTGATGAGAACTGCAGGCCATATTGCGGCATCACCGGCAGCAACTCGAGTCATGTCGCGAAATCCTCCTGCGGCCAGTCGGAGGATTGCGGCATCGTCGTGTGCGAGATCGGCGGCTTCGCTCATGAGGACACCCGCGAGAAGGTGCGGCACATGCGACACCAATGCCACGAGATCGTCGTGACGAGTTGGTTCGAGGACCAGCACCTTCGCGCCTATCTGTTGAACGATGTCGGAAACGAGGGAGAAACTATCGGGATCAGTGCTCGCTGTAGGTGTCAGCACCCAAGTGCAATTCCTAAAAAGATCGGACCGCGCTCCGTCAAGACCGCTCAACTCCGATCCGGCCATCGGATGCCCTCCGACAAAGCGACTATTGGTAATTGACTGCACGATCGTACCTTTGATGCCCGCAACGTCCGTTATCACTGAACTTCGGAAACGTGGTTCAGCATCAATAAGAGCAACGGCCGAGCCCACGGTGGCCGCCGGAGTAGCAATGAAGATAACTTCGGGCGAATACGTATCGGGCGCGGAGATGACTCCTTCCGACAGCGCACGTTCCATGACTGACGGATCGAAATCAAAACCGGTCACGACTCCCCCACCTTCCACAATGGCTTTCGCAATGGAACCGCCAATGAGTCCGAGACCCACCACGTGGAAGTGGCGATTATTCAGGGAGGTCGTCACGGAGTACCTGCGCCCCATGTAGGTAAACGTGGCGAATGTCGCCCCGCACTTTCAGCGAGTATGCGTGGATGAGAACACGGACGCACCGCGCCATCGAACCGGGGACGGCGATTTCCGTTGCGCATATGAGAGGAATGTCTCCGAAACCAATGGCGCGAGCGCCCACTGCCGGGAAAGATGCCGTCAGATCGGGAGTTGCGGTGAAGAGAATCGAAATCAGCGAATCGCTATCGAGCTCGTTGCGCGCCATCATCTCCAGAAGCAATTCTTGAACTCGCTCTGAGATGAGGTGAGCGTCATCGCTATCAACGACCGTAGCTCCTCGAATCCCCCGTACGCGCTCAGTTTCCATGCGACCAGATTACTTAGTCGTCATGTTGCTAATTCCCACAGACTCCATGAGGCGTCGAACCTCCGACAGGGATAGCTGTCGCGATACGCCTGGAGCCAGGGTGGCATCGTGAATGGGACCAATTCGCGTGCGGACGAGGCGAACGACATCGTGACCCACAGCCGAGCACATGCGACGGACCTGTCGATTACGCCCCTCATGAATGACGATACGTAGAACCCCGTCACTGACCCGGGTTACCTGCGCGGGGGCGGTAAGACCATCCTCGAGGAGGACTCCGTCGCGAAGTTTGCGCAATGAGCCGGGAGCCGGATCGCCCGTCACGCGCACCAAGTATTCCTTTTCGAGTCCCGACGAGGGGTGCGTAATGAGGTGGGTAAGTCGTCCATCATTGGTGAGGATAATGAGGCCCTCGGTGTTCATGTCCAGACGGCCCACCGGGAAAACGCGTACGGGTGAATTGACGAGGGACAAAACAGTCGGACGGCCCTGTGGATCGTCGACTGTGGTGACGATACCCAAAGGCTTGTTGAGCAGAAAATAAACAGAACTTGGAGCGGTTGGCGCAAGGATACCGTCAACCTTAACTTCACAGGATTCGGGATCCACCCTATTTCCGAGAATAGCTACCTCGCCGTCAATGGTGACTCTCCCCGCATCGATTAGAAGTTCGCAGGCCCTCCGAGACCCGAAACCAGCACGAGCGAGAACTTTCTGGAGGCGTTCACCTACTCCGTCGTTCACGCGTCAACTACCTCGTTGGTACGGTTCTCGAGGTCGTCGGCAATCTCGAGGGCCACCTCTACCGGTGTGAGAAATTTCTCGATAGGTGGTAATTCGCTGACATGCGACAGCCCTAGGCGGTCAAGGAATAGCTCTGTCGTTCCGTAGAGGACGGGTTGACCTGGACCTTCGCCGACGCCACGAGACTCGATGTAACCGCGTTGCTCCAACAGACGAACCACTCCGTCTACATTGACCCCGCGCAGTCCAGAGATCTGCACCCGACTAACTGGTTGGCGATACGCGATGATGGCGAGAGTTTCCAAAGCCGCGGAAGAAAGTCGATGCGAGACGTCTCGATTCGCAAATCGACCCACGATCTCCTCCATATCGGGTGAACTCTGCATGGTCCAACCACTTGCGAGATGAACATAAACGAAGCCCCTTCGCTCGTCGACGGCGTCTTGACGCAAACGGTGCAACACCGTTTCGACACTTTCCGTCTCCACACCGATGACGTCCGCGAGTTCTGCAGCCGTAATTGGTTCCAGAGCGACGCACAGCATAGATTCGAGAATTTGCTCTAGTGAATTTTCATCCCTCATAGACATCAACCATTTCTATTTCTATGTCACTGCGTTCAGATATCCATTCGATCTCTACGGAGCCGAAAGTAATGCCCTGCCCGAGTGCCACGTGCCCAAGTTTGCACAATTCGAGAAGAGCAAGGAAATGGACAATAACTTCAATACGGGTAGTCGCGTGAGCGATGAGTGCACGGAAGGAAACCTTCCCCATGGTTGGCAACTGACCAGCGAGGGAAAGAACGGTCTCTGTGACCGTCACTGAATCGACAGTTACATGGTGCAGAGTTACCAAGGGAATTGGTTTCTCCTCGATTCCCTTCAGGAATGCCATGGCCAACATGTCGGGGGTTACACCCAGCAAAAGATCCGGTGCGGTGACTGTAAAATCGGCGTTGAATCCTACGAGCCGGGGGTGGGAGCGATGGGCCCGATCGAAAAGACTTACAAAAACGTGTGCCAGTGAGCCGTACGTTCTGAGTTCTAGGAGTCTCGCCAGAAGAACGTCGCGCTCCTCCCAGCCCACGAATTCTTCGTCGGGTTCGCCCATTTCTGGCCGAGGCAACAGACGGCCTGACTTCATTTCCAAAAGTATTGCGGCAATGAGCAGGAATTCCGAAAGTTCGTCCATCGAAACGTTTGTTTGTTCGTTGTGAACTACGGCGACGAAACTGTCAACGAGGGGTGCAATTTCTACATCCAAAATATCGATGTCGTGACCAGAAATAAGTTCCAGAAGCTTTTGAACTGGGCCGCTAAACGCCGGCGTCGTCACGACGAAGGTCATGCTGCGACATTAGTGCAACCTGAACCCAAGAGCTGACTGCGAGTATCGTGGGACTATGCGAATCCTGTCCGGAATACAGCCGAGCGGCGTCCCCCATCTCGGAAATTATCTCGGAGCCGTCCAACAGTGGGTTCATCATCAAACCCCTGATTCGTTGTACTGCGTAGTCGATCTACACGCCATAACTAAAGAAATTGCACCGGATAGTCTCCGACGTCAAACCATAGAGTGCGCGGCGTCGCTGTTCGCCTGTGGTCTCGACCAAGAGAGCAGCACTCTCTTTGTGCAAAGCCACGTCGAGTTTCATCCGCGGCTTTCCTGGTTGTTGGAATGCGTGGCGTCTGTGGGCGAATTGCGCCGCATGACGCAATTCAAGGAAAAGGGCGATAAGCAAGAGTTGCACCGCGTTGGATTGTTCACCTACCCCGTTCTGATGGCGGCCGACATCTTGTTGTACGACACGACGCACGTACCAGTTGGCGACGACCAACGACAGCATCTGGAGCTCGCCCGAGAGATCGCTAATAGGTTTAATAACACCTACGGTCAGACTTTTGTCGTTCCGGAGCCTATCTACCCTTCCGTGGGCGCTCGCGTGATGGATTTACAGGAACCCACACGGAAAATGTCGAAATCGGTCTCTAGCCCTCTCGGGAAGATTGAGATTCTTGATTCGCCAGAGGAAATTTCCAGGAAAATTAAAAAGGCTGTGACCGATACGGACTCCGTCGTTGATTATGACTGGGAGAAGAAGCCTGGGCTGTCGAACCTTCTCGACCTACTAGCTGCCGCAACGGGAACTGAACCCCAAAAGCTTGCCGAGAACTACACCCGCTACGGTGACCTCAAGGCCGATACCGCAGAAGCAGTCGTTGCGATGCTTCGGCCTATTCAAGATCGCTACGCAGTTTTAATCGATGATCCGTCACAGATCCTTTCGCTGTTGAACGAAGGTGCACAAAGGGTGCGACCCGTGGCTCAGGCCACGTACACGCGCGCGAGTGAAGCGATGGGTTTGTTAGCCCAGTGAGTTAATCCAGACATTCTGAAACCAGCCAAGTGCATGTCCAGTGAAATGCAGAGTGAATGAGTCGAGGATAAAGAGAACCATCACAATGGGAAGAGCCCTATTGCGAAAGGCGAAGTACTGACCAAGTTTGTGTCGCGGAACGAACGCTTCGAGCAAGGCCGAACCATCCAAGGGTGGTATCGGAATCAAATTGAATATCGCTAAGGTCAGATTGACTATCCCAAAATCGATACCGAAGGAAATCAGCCAGATGGTCCACTGAGAGGGAGACGGACCGTAAATGAGATCAGCGATATTCGCGAGTTTGCAGGAAGTCCAAGCGATGAGACTCAAGATAATGTTCGTGCTCGGTCCAGCGAATGAAACTAACAAGGAATCACGTCGGGGATGGCGAAGTCGATTGACGGAAACGGGAACGGGCTTTGCCCAGCCAAAAGGTGGCAGGCCCGAAAAAATCATGATGGCAGGCAAGAGGAGCGAACCTACAGGGTCAACGTGGCTGACGGGATTTAACGTCAGCCTGCCGGCGTCCTTCGCGGTCCGATCCCCGCACCAATAAGCGACGACTCCGTGAGAGACTTCATGGCAAATAATCGACGGGACAATGGCCAGTATGAAGATGATCCACGTAGTCATCCTGTAGTTCTACCAGTTAGGAATGGGCGCGTGGATGTGCAGCTGTGTAGGTATCGCGAAGCGTTCGAATAGATACACCGGTATACACCTGTGTGGTCGATATCGAGGCGTGACCCAGTAGCTCTTGGACTACTCTGATGTCGGCCCCATTCGCGAGCATGTGGGTAGCGCATGAATGCCGAAACACGTGCGCGCTCAAGCTGCTGGCATCCACGCCGGATCGCAAGGCCCGTCGGTGTATCAGGAGGTCGATTCCTTGACGGGTGAGCCTGCCACCGCGGGAATTAACGAAAAGCGCATGCTGGTCCTGTTTTAGTAAACGCCCCCGAATGGGGAGATATCTCTGAAGTGCCCGCACAACGTGTCGCCCCAATGGGACGAGGCGCTGCTTTGAGCCCTTTCCGGTTAATCGAATGAGCTCCTCATCGAAGTCCACATCAGAGATATCGCAGGAAACTAGTTCGCTGACTCTGCATCCTGTTGAGTACAGAAATTCAAAGATGGCCTGGTCGCGGTAGTCGAGGTCATCTTCTGGTGCGATATCTAAGAAGCGTGACACCGCTTCCTCAGTGATGGGCTTGGGCAGACCCTTTCGCCGACCGTGCGATGTAACCGACTGTGCGGGATCCGCCAAGATAATTCCGTCATCAAGCAAGAAGCCGTACCAACCCTTTATGGCGGATAGCGCTCTGTTGACCGTGGCGGGTGAAGAACCGTGCCCTCGTTGCTCCGCGAGGTACTTCTCCAGTGTTTTTTCGCACGCCGAGAAGGCATCTGTGTCCACTTGCGCGCACCAATCAAGGTAATGAACGACATCCCGTTGATACGCCTCGAGGGTGGCCAACGCTCTCCCCTTCTCGATCAGCAACCATTGGAGGTAGGAATCGAGTGATTCTCGTGCTGCTGCAGAACCGGCCATCTCCGATTGCGAGCGCCCCGCTAAATGTACGAGGCGTCGCCGACCTTCAGTATCTGGGGTTCGCGACCATCCGATCGGAACGCCGCTGCAACCATCAAGCCATCGAAGAGCGGGTGTGCGCGATCGGGTCGACTTTTGAACTCGGGGTGAGCTTGTGTTCCTACAAAATAGGGATGACCCGGCAATTCCACAAACTCAACAAGACGACCATCAGGAGATGTTCCTGAACACATCATTCCGGCGGCTTCAAAACGATCTTTAAACATTGCGTTGAACTCGTATCGGTGGCGGTGGCGTTCCGAAACGACCAGCGAGCCGTAGAGCTTCGCGACCATTGAGCCTTCATTCAACATGGCAGGATAAGCCCCGAGTCGCATCGTGCCACCCATGTCCGAGACATTCTGTTGGTCTGCCATCAAAGCGATGACCGGGTGAGACGTTGATTGGTCAAACTCGGTTGAATGGGCGCCCGCCAAATTAAGGACGTTCCGTGCGTATTCAACCACCATTATCTGCATTCCCAGGCAGATTCCCAAGAGCGGAATGTTATTGGTTCGAGCGATGTAGGCAGCAGAAATCATTCCTTCGATGCCCCGTTCACCGAACCCGCCAGGGATAATGAGTCCATCAAACTGGCGGAGGTACTCTGCGTCGATCTCTCCGGGAACCTTTTCGGCATCAATCCAGGTGATTTCGGTTTTCGCGTTGTGTGCGAAACCGGCGTGACGAATTGATTCCGCCACACTGAGGTAGGCGTCCGGCATGGTGACGTATTTGCCAACAACACCGATTTTGAGAACGCTCTTGGTGCCGTGGACCCTTTCGACCACGTTTCTCCAAATGGATAAATCGATGGGATTGTCGACGGTAGAGATGTTGAGGGTTTCACACACGATGGTGTCAAGCCCCTCTTCGTGCAAAGTGATGGGAATGTCATAAATCGATGGCGCATCTACCGCACTCACCACGGCCTTAATAGGCACATCGCATAATAGCGAAATCTTGTTTTTTAGAGCTTGGGAAATTGGCTGATCACTACGACAAACTATGACGTCGGGCTGGATTCCCCGACTACGTAGCTCGGTTACCGAGTGCTGCGTGGGCTTAGTTTTTTGTTCGCCCGATGGTGCAAGGTAGGGGACCAAGGTCAGGTGGATGTAACAGACGTTGTCTTTCCCCGCGTCACGACGATACTGACGGATGGCTTCAATAAAGGGAACAATTTCGATGTCCCCCACCGTGCCACCAACTTCAACGATCACGATGTCTGACCCCTGCGTTCCTAAGCGCCGAATTCTGCTTTTGATCTCATCCGTTACGTGGGGTATTACTTGGACGGTTTTGCCCAGATAGTCACCGTGTCGTTCCTTGGCGATTACGTGGGAGTAAATCGAACCGGTGGTCGTGTTCGACATTCGGTTTAGTGGCTCGTCGATAAACCGTTCGTAATGTCCAAGATCGAGGTCTGTTTCCCCTCCATCATCTGTGACGAAAACTTCGCCGTGTTCGCCAGGATTCATTGTTCCCGGATCAACGTTGATGTACGGATCGAGCTTGCACATGGTGACTTTGAAGCCGCGTGATTTCAGAAGTCTTCCCAGGCTTGAAGCCGTCAGTCCTTTACCGAGAGATGAAGACACTCCACCAGTAACAAAAATGAACTTAGGTGCTTTTCGGTCATCGGCCACGGAACAAAATTCTAGCCAATTTATCTAGTGTGCGGAGCGTTGCGAAAGCTTTTCTTCGAGCATTTTCCGCGCTAATTGGCGGGACTCCTCCACCTCGGTCATTCCTGAGAGCATTCGAGATATCTCATCGATGCGGTCCTGCCCTTCGACCCGACGAACCGAGATCTCTGTCCGACCCTCGTGCACTTGTTTCGACACAGCCCAATGCCTGTCTGCTTTAGCGGCTATCGAAGCTAGGTGGGTGACGACTATGACTTGCTGATGGCGCGATAACTCCCATAGGCAGTCTCCGATACTTTCACCCACCGCCCCGCCAATTCCTGCGTCGATCTCGTCAAAAACAGCACAACTAGAGCGATCAATCGAAATCAAGGAGATGGCCAGCAACACTCGTGACAACTCGCCGCCAGAGGCGGTCTGGTGCAGCAATTCTTCTTTCAGACCAGGATTCGCTAGGAACCAGAAGGAAATGTCGCTTCCGTCGGCCCCAGCAACATCCACCCGGAAACGCGCGTGTGGGAGGGCGACTCTTGCAAGATTCAAACCTACTTGATCGGAGAATCGTCCCGCGGCTTCGCTACGTTGATTCTTCAACCGTGCACGCTCTTTCTCGAGATCACTTTCAGTCGATGAAATAAGGTCTTCGATTTCGACCGAGACCTCGTGAGCGTTGTCCAGCTCTGATCGTTGGGCGAGTAAGGAATTGTAGGTGTTCATACACTCCGACAGAGGCTCTCCAAAGCGTCGAGAGAGACTCTGCAATACATAAATTCGATCGCTGAGAAATTCGATTTCTCCGCCGTCGGCATCAATTCCTCTGTGAATGACTGACAACTCTTGGCCGAGGTCGCGTAGTTCTTCCAGAAGCGACTGCCCCCTGTGTTGAAACATCTGGAGACTGTCGACCACCTTCAGCAAATGGTTGGCCTCGCTCACCAAGTCGGCAGCAGATCCTTCACCAATGAGTTTTTCGGCGGCTAAAGAAATGGAAGCCGCTTGGTCCAGGAGATTCGACAATGTCGCCAAACGCTCCAGAGCGTCTACGAGCTCATTGGGACCAGTGGGCAATACTGATTCGTAGTGTTCGATTTGCGCTTGTATCCTGGCTCGGGTTGCAGCGCGATCCTCAACGCTTCCTCCGAGCGAGTGCAGGCGGTCGCGATGGATGCGAAGTTGCTCGAGAAGATTGAGATATTGAGTAGTTGCGATTGAACCAAAATTGTCAATGAGATTGAGACACTCTGTCTTATTCTTAAGGAGCATTGAGTCATGTTGACCGTGGATAGTGATCAAGCTTTTTGCCCGTGACCGTAATTGTTCGGCACTAACGATGGAGCCATTGATGGTCGATCGCAACCGCCCCGATTCGTTCATTTCCCGCCGTAGCAGGACTTCGCCATCCTCACCTTCGAAGAGAGCGCTGGCGGCCAAGCCGTCGGTGGACGTGTAATTAACCTCGGAGCTACCGGTCGCTAGTTGCAAGGCCTCGACCAGAATGGTCTTGCCGGCTCCCGTCTCCCCGGTGATAACTGTAAACCCATCAGTCAGCGACAGAGAGGCCGCCGAAACGGGACCCAAATCGCGTACTTCGAGTTCGACCAGATGAGTTTTAAGCATGGCCCTCTCGGAGGCTGCCACGAAGGCGGGCGCCCAATCCGAGTTGGCGCGCATTTACGACGCGGACACTACGTGGATCATTCTCGACGACAATTCGCTGTCCCGCTTCCAGCCGCCCCGCGAGAACTCCGTCAGTCACGATGACCGCAGGCGAGTCGGTGGCCTGCAGAGAAATGATCTGCCGCTGATTGACGACCACGGATCGGTCAATAGTGAAGTGTGGTGCAATTGGCGTGAGCACCATGACCTCGAGCTCGCTACTCACTACTGGACCTCCCGCCGAAAAGTTGTAAGCCGTAGATCCCGTAGGGGTACACACGAGCACTCCATCAGCACTGTACGTGAGAAACTCGTCATCGTCGATATAGGTTCGCACGCGGACCATATGCCCCGCCTGAGTTCTCTCGAGGACTACCTCGTTTAGTGCGAAACTATCTAGGTCAAAATCGGGAGACGTAACACGAAGAGCAAGACGTGACTCTATGTGTGCTTCTCCGCTCAAGGCGATGCGTATCTCCTCGTCAATTCGAGAAGGGTCAACCGGTAAGAG
>Ga0136642_1000044_pt1 | contig 80479 bp, 77 predicted proteins | sample LowCatLa1302831Y_FD_115313 | JGI IMG/M metagenome (GOLD analysis project Ga0136642, IMG submission 115313) | Freshwater microbial communities from Lower Cathedral Lake, Yosemite National Park, California, USA - 13028-31Y | ecosystem: Environmental > Aquatic > Freshwater > Lake ... | reverse complement strand
CGGAGCTTTCTTGGATTTTGCTGCTTTTTTGGATGCAGTTGTTGACGCAGATTTTGACACTGCCTTCTTTATGGCCTTCGCGACCTTACCCATCGCTTGCTCCCCTTTTTTCTTTCACAAGACTTTCACAAGACTTTTTTAAAACTTTCACGAGACAAGCCGCAAGGCTAAGACTTCTAGCGTCTAAACTCCAACTCAGCCACGCTAGAATCACGCCTTACGCTCAGTCCAGCAGGTGGCCTAGTTTAGAGGAGTTTATTGGTGACGCAGTTTAAAGCGCTCTCTCCTCAGATCGACCTGCCCGCGACCGAACACGCGATTCTCTCATTTTGGGAGACTCAAGAAATTTTTCAAAAATCAATTTCAGCCGGCGGTGGTTCTGACAACTGGACTTTTTTTGAGGGCCCACCGACAGCAAATGGAGTTCCAGGGACTCACCACATCGAAGCTCGAGTATTTAAAGATGCATTCCCTCGTTTTCAAACGATGAAAGGTAAACAAGTTATTCGCAAGGCTGGCTGGGATTGCCATGGTCTACCTGTAGAAATTGCTGTGGAGAAAGAACTTGGTTTCAACGGTAAGGGCGATATCGAGAAATTTGGAATTGCCGAGTTCAATGATAAGTGTCGCTCATCTGTGCAACGCCATGTAGATGAATTCACAAAGATGACTCGGCGCATGGGCTTTTGGGTTGATTTTGATGAAGCTTATTGGACGATGTCCCCGGAGTATGTTGAGAGCGTTTGGTGGTCAATCCAACAAATCTGGAAAAAGGGTTTGCTTGTACAGGACCATCGCGTTGCTCCATATTGTCCGCGTTGTGGAACTGGGCTATCTGATCATGAACTTGCGCAAGGCTATGAAACCATTACAGATCCATCTGTCTATGTACGCTTCCCAGCAACTTCAGGTGCAATTGCCGAACTCGGCGCCTCATTCCTTGTATGGACAACCACTCCGTGGACCGTTGTTTCCAACACTGCAATTGCCGTTAACCCCGAGGTTGAATATCAAGTTGTAGAAGTTGCTCTTGAGGAAAAGACTGAACGCCTAGTAATTGCGAGCAACCTTGCCCATGTGCTCGGCGAGGAACGCACTGTCATTGCAACTTTCCAAGGCAAAGATCTCGAGCGAATTTCATACACACGTCCTTTTGATTTTATTGAGATTCCAGATGCGCATTACATCGTTTTGGCCGATTATGTGACGATTGAAGATGGAACGGGACTTGTTCACCAATCCCCTGCATTTGGCGCAGATGACTTACAAGTATGCCGCCGCTATGGACTGCCGGTCGTTAACCCAGTTGCACCTGATGGAACTTTCCTACCAGAAGTACCACTTGTGGGCGGTGTGTTTTTCAAGGATGCAGATAAAGCGCTCATTAAAGATCTGAAGGCTCGAGGATTGCTCTACAAACAACTTCAATACGAGCACTCTTACCCTCATTGCTGGCGTTGTCACACTGCTCTTCTTTATTATGCTCAACCATCTTGGTACATCCGTACGACGGCAATCAAAGATCAACTCATTCGCGAAAATGAAAAGACGGATTGGCATCCTGAAACAATCAAAACTGGACGATACGGTGATTGGCTAAACAACAATATTGATTGGGCGCTTTCACGAAATCGATATTGGGGTACTCCCCTTCCAATTTGGAAATGTGCTGATGGTCATCAATATTGCATTGCTTCATTAGCCGAGCTTTCTGACTTGTCGGGAAAGGACGTTCGAAATACCGATCCTCATCGTCCTTTTGTCGACGATATCTCATTCCCTTGTACTGACGCCGCTTGTTCTCAAACTATGAATCGCGTTCCTGAAGTAATCGATTGCTGGTATGACTCTGGGGCTATGCCTTTTGCGCAATGGGGCTACCCGCATAAAGAAGGTTCTGCAGAAAAATTTGCTGCCTCATACCCAGCTGACTTTATTTGTGAAGCAATTGATCAAACACGCGGTTGGTTCTATACGTTGATGACTATCGGCACCTTGGTGTTTGATGAAAGCTCATACAAAACAGTGCTGTGCCTAGGACATATTCTGGATAAAGATGGACGCAAGATGAGCAAACATCTTGGGAATGTCCTTGAACCTATTTCGTTAATGGATCAACACGGTGCTGATGCAGTGCGTTGGTACATGCTTGCCGCTGGTTCTCCTTGGAGTGCTCGCCGTGTAGGACACGACGCTCTCTCTGATGTTGTCAGAAAGACCCTGCTTACTTACTGGAACACAGTTTCTTTCTTCACTTTGTACGCCAAGGCCTCCTCATTTAGCGCCGAGGAGATCATCTCCAATCCATCGGCAACCATGGATAAATGGATTCTCTCAGAATTACATCAACTCACTCTCAAGGTTGAGAAGGCTTATGAAAATTTTGATTCACAAGAGGCAGGAAGAATTCTTGCCCAATTTATCGACGATTTATCGAACTGGTATGTCCGTAGATCTCGACGTCGCTTCTGGGATGGAGATACGTCGGCGCTATCTACTCTTTACACGTCTTTGAAAGTCCTCACCCAGCTTATGGCTCCCATGGTGCCTTTTATTACTGAACATGTATGGCAGGAATTGATTCGTGTTGCCCAACCAGGTGAAGTCCAATCCGTCCACTTAACTCAATTCCCTACTGCTGACGCTGCGCGAATTGATGAAAAACTTTCAACTTCAGTGGCTCTTTCCCGCAGGCTTGTAGAACTTGGCCGGGCAGCCCGTGCTGAGTCAAAGATAAAGATTCGCCAGCCTCTAGCGCGCGCTCTGGTTTCTGCACAAGGTTGGGATTCGATGGATGCCGAAATTCGGGCACACATCAGTGATGAACTCAATGTTATGAAGATGGATGAATTATCTTCGGCCGGCGCAGACTTAGTAGATATCTCTATCAAAGCTAATTTTCGATCAATCGGGAGTCGCTACGGCGCAGATGTACAGGCCATCGCCTCAGCAATCAACTCTGCGGATGCAAGTTCGCTGGTGAAAGCTCTTCGCGAAAGCACGGAGACAAAGCTTGCTTACGGCAGTGGCCAAAGTGCACTCATCACAATTGATGACCTAGTGGTTACTGAAACTCCTAAATCTGGATGGTCGGTAGCAAGTCACTCTGGAGAGAGCGTGGCATTGGACTTAGAGCTCTCCCCTGAACTAATACAGGCAGGCCTTGTACGTGAAGTAATCCGCGCTATTCAAGAAGAGCGAAAAAATTCTGGCTTTGATATTAGTGATCGCATCAACGTTGCATGGAGGGCCCAAAAAGAAGTGGCTGCAGCGATTGCCTCGGCTATCCCAACTATTTCTGAAGAAGTTCTTGCGCTCTCATTTACAGAGGATGCCTCACTTGAAATTGGTGACTCTGAATTAGGCCTTGCGCTTAAGCTAACTTTAGAGCGTCAACTTTAAAGCGTTAAGTTTAGGGAATTAAATGCGTTAACTGTGCCAAGATTTGCACAGCAAAGAAAACAATGATGAATGAAAGATCTATGGCTACTGAGCCGAGGCGAAGCGGTGGAATAAATTTGCGCGCGATTTTCATAACCGGATCCGTAACTCCATAGACAAATTCAGCGATAAAGAGAACGACACCACTTGGTTTCCATGATTGCGCAAACATTCTTACATAATCAAGAATCAAGCGACCTAGCAACGCAAATAAGAAGAGTTGTAGGAGGCTGTTAAGAATTCCCCCAAGAGTAAACATCAGGACTGATTGAAGAAACTTGCTTCGGTCGCTGCAACTTTTCCTTCTGTGGAGACGCGAACATTAGGTGGAGTGAGAAGGAATACCTTTGATGTAACGCGCTCGATGCTTCCGAAATGACCAAATACAAGTCCTGAAGCAAAATCAACTAAGCGTTTTCTCTCTGATTCATCCATGTCACTCAGATTCATAAGCACCGGTTGACCCTGGCGATACTTTTCACCAACAGTTCTTGCCTCGTTGTAGAAACGAGGATGAATTGTAAAAATTTGATCCATGACTGGAAGTTCAGTTTGAATTGCACCGGCTTGTTGCGGCGCAGCTGAATTTACTTTCGCTGAAGGTGGCGCCCATGTTGGGGTCCCTTGCGAATTTGACGCCGCAGGAACAGAACGAACAGCACGGCTGGCGCGTATTGGTTGTTCCACTTCTACAACTGGTTGTAGATCGTCTTCGTCATCGACAAGACCGAGATAATTTGCGACGCGCTTGAATGCATTAGCCATACGAGAATTTTAAGCCGGTAAACCTCTCGAACCGAGGATTGAACTACCCACTCGAATGTGTGTCGCGCCGGCCTTCAAGGCCTCCTCAAAGTCCCCACTCATTCCCATCGATAAACCTCTGAGTCCATATTTTTGCCGAAGCGCAGCTACCTCCGAAAAAGCGGCGTGGGCATTTCCAGAAAGTGGTGCCACTAGCATTAGGCCAAATATTTCAACCGGACTACTCTCTAAAAATCCCGGGATCTCTTCTTTCCTAATTCCGCCTCGGTGTTCTGCCTGCGGCTCTAGATTTACTTGCAGGAAGAATTCCGTACTTTGCGCCGTGGGCTGGGATGCAAATTTAGAAGCATGATCGAGTGAATCCAGGGAATGAATCACATCGGCCCAGCTCGCAATGGAGGCAATCTTTCGACCCTGGACCTGGCCCTGAAAATGCCATATGGAATCACTGGGTAATAATGGATTTTTCTTAGCACCTTCGTCATCTCGATTTTCGCCGAAATTTCGAATTCCAAGTTCGTACAGTAAGACTGCATCTTCAACAGGGAATGTCTTTGTCACAACCACCAGAGTCACTTCTTGGCGCTCTCTACCCGACTGCGATAGCGCCAGGCTGATTCTTTCTTCCACTTCTGCGAGATTGGCCGCCAACTCATCTTTGCGCACATGCCCAATTTCACTCATAAGTAAATTATTCCTACCTGACGACCTTGCTCCAGACCCGCAGCGAGGGAGCGGCGATGTGAATAAAACTCAGATGCTTCTTTGGTGCAAATCCCCATGTTAAGAACTTCAATCCCCTCAGATGTTAGTTGACTTGCCACGCCTGATTGTAGATCTAGGCAATGTGCATCCAGATTAGTTGCAGATGCTGGAATAAGTGAACTCACCTGCGCATACATTTCAGGTGAAACTTCATAACATTCTGAACAAATCGAGGGTCCAATAATTGCTTTAATTTTGCTGTTTCCTAATCCGCGAAGGGCGTGTACCGCTGCAGGAACAACGCCAGTGACCATACCCGCGCGACCAGCATGAATAGCCGCAACCCCATGTGAGGAGCGCAATAAAATAGGTAGGCAGTCTCCTACTAGGACAGCCAATCCGATTCCCTTTTGAGTCGTCACAATCGCATCCGCATCTACAGATGACGAAGAACCGTCAACAATCAGAGCAACATTAGAATGAGTTTGATTCATGAAGACCAAACTTTTCAAAGAAAGACTTACGCGTAATTTCTCGCGCCTTTCTTCGACATGCTGAGGTGAATCATTTAAGAGCAGTCCAAAATTGCCCCAGCCAACTGAGGTAAATAGAGCGCCGGACACGAAAAACTACTTCATGAAATCTGGAACGTCTATTTCATCCTCTGCTACAAGTTCTTCAAAAGTAATTCTGCGGCGAGCTGATGCTGATGAAGCTGATGCAGCCACTGAGGCGTTTGAAGAGGAAGACGAGATGCGAATCGCCTCAGTATCCTCATTACCTTCATTAAAACCTAAATCTAAAGCAACGGCGATTGGGTCATTGCTCGCTATTGGGTTGGCCTCGCCAGAAAGTGTGGATGCATCGATTATAGGCATTGCAACTCTCTTTGGAGCCCCTCCCTCAAAGCCGGCCGCAATGACAGTAATACGAACTTCATCGCCGAGCGCATCATCAATAACTGTTCCAAAAATAATATTGGCATCTGGGTGAGCCACCTTGGCAACCATTTCAGCAGCTTCGGAAAGTTCAAAGAGACCAAGATCTGAGCCCCCGGCGATTGAGAGAAGAACGCCGCGAGCACCATCGATAGATGCTTCCAATAGCGGGCTTGCGATAGCAAGTTCTGCCGCCCGAGTTGCTCTTCCTTCACCGCGAGCAGAACCAATTCCCATAAGCGCTGAGCCAGCACCTTCCATCACACTTTTCACATCAGCAAAATCCAAATTGATTAAGCCCGGAGTTGTGATGAGATCTGTAATCCCCTGAACACCCGAAAGTAAAACTTGGTCAGCACTTCTAAATGCCTCTACAGCGGTAATTGAACGATCTGAAATTGCTAGAAGTCTGTCATTAGGAATTACAATTAAAGTATCAACTTCAACGCGAAGAAGTTCAATACCTTCTTCAGCTTGGGTCGTACGATGTTTTGCTTCAAATGAAAATGGCTTAGTTACCACACCAACTGTAAGGGCTCCCATATCTTTTGCAATCTTTGCAATGATAGGAGCACCTCCCGTACCAGTTCCTCCGCCTTCACCAGCAGTTACAAAAACCATATCCGCACCGCGTAAGACTTCTTCAATTTCTTCCATGTGATCAATCGCAGCTTGTCGACCAACTTCCGGCGCTGCTCCAGCACCAAGACCACGTGTTGATTTTCTACCAATATCTAATTTCACATCCGCGTCACTCATGATGAGTTGTTGTGCATCGGTATTAATTGCAATGAACTCAACACCTTTTAATCCCGCTTCAATCATGCGATTGACAGCATTCACACCGCCACCGCCGATGCCGACGACTTTGATGACTGCTAAATAATTTTGCGGTGTTGCCACGGTTTCTCCTCACCCTAAATCTCTACTTGAGACTTAAAGTTCTACTTATTCGGTTGCGTAAAAGTAAGACCGCATACACGCTCAAGCAAACACCGACACGATTTATTTACAAATAGTTATGGCCGATGTGAAGATCTAAATGTTCTACTTCACAATAGGAGAAAGTGGCGCAGATAAATCTATAACGTGCGCTTTTGAATTTTCTGGAAGGGCTAAAAGTGCCCGTAATACTTTTATTTTGGTCATCATTTCACTGTTATTTCCCCATCGGATTATCACAGTTCCAGCAGCTAATCCAGAGTGTGTGCTTTGAATCGAATCCAGGGAATTCACGGCGAAAGATTGAGCGTTCCCAAGTAAATCAGCAGGGAGTTCTTGAATATAAGTTGCCGCCGAATCTATAAGGGCTTTCTCGTTATTTTTAAATGTGATGATCGGGTAACGCCCTGTCCCATGTGCCAAGAAGATGCTGCCGGTTTTATCGATTAATTGGGTTACTCCAGCACTATCTATAAATTGCGCGATGGGTGTGCGCTCCTCAATCACGATATGAATTTGACCGTGAAGCCAATCTCTCTTAACACTTTGTTTTTCTACCCAATCGAGCATGGAAATCTTTCGATTTAGTGAGTGGACGTCGACTCGAGCAAGTGGCTCACCTAGGTGAAAGGACGAGGAGTCGGAGGATGAACCAAGTATCTCCGAACTCACCTCTGTTGTGCGCTGAGTCCCATCTATAACGAGAGTCCGTGCAGCAAAAATTGTTGACCACCCTAAAACGTAGGTGAGAAGGGCTAGCAAGGAAATTGCTAATACAAAACCTGGAAAGCGCCTTAATCTATTCAATCGCAATTTTTTAATTTTGCGCAAAACGCTCCTCCAAGGCTGTGAGCAAAACTGGAGCAAGAGAGTTCACGTCTCCCGCTCCTAAAGTCACAACGAGATCACCTGGCTCAACTGCTTCACAAATTTGATCAATTACTTCAATCATCGATGGTTGATAATGGAACTTGTTTGCACTTTGTCCGCGGGCGATATTCATAGATGAGACACCAGGAATCGCTTCCTCACTTGCTGCGTAAACCTCAAGCAGATAAATCTGATCAGCTAAGTCAAGGGCTTCTCCAAATTGACTTGCGAACATTTGGGTTCGTGTATATCTATGAGGCTGAAATATGACAAAAACCTTTCCATTCCCAACATATCTGCGAGCCGTTTCAAGAGTTACCCTTACCTCAGTGGGATGGTGACCGTAGTCATCAACGACTCGGATTTTATTAATAGTGCCCTTTAGTTCAAATCTTCTACGCGAGCCGCTGAATTCGCCAAGGCCAATAAATACCTCGGCAAGTGGAACGCCCAAGGCATACGCACTGGCAAGCGCCGCAGTCGCGTTGAATAAATTATGCTCGCCGGGGATAGCCAGTTCGAGTTCTCCCAATACCTTGCCTTTGTGCGTTACCCGCGCGAGGCTCGAACCAGGTTCTAAATGTATTCGCGAAAGCTGAAAATCATTGAGGGGATTTTCTTTCCCATATGTGAGAACTCGAATGTCGTTTCGGGTGACTTTACTTAGCAAGGTACGGACATTCTCATCATCGCCGCAAGCAACCAAGAAACCATCGGATTGAATTGAATCAATAAAATCTAAAAATGCTTGGGTAAGAACTTCTAACGATGGAAAATGATCTACGTGATCTAGCTCCAGATTCGTAACTATTGCTCCTAGCGGCTTGTACGCGAGAAAAGAACCATCTGACTCATCAGCCTCGGCAACAAAAATATCTCCTGATCCAAGGTGAGCATTAGTCCCAGAATTGTTAATCATTCCACCAATGGCAAATGATGGGTCCATACCTGACCTTTGAAGGGCAACGGTGAGCATCGATGTCGAAGTGGTTTTGCCATGTGTCCCAGCTACTGCAACTGATCTCTTTCCTTGCATCACCAAAGCAAGAGCCTGAGCGCGTGGTATGACACGTACTCCACGCGAATGTGCAGCCTGTAGTTCAGGATTTTGTGCCGCTATCGCAGAGGAAACAACTACAACATCAGCTTCAGATTGATTCGAAGCGTCGTGGCCAATAAAAATTTGAGCGCCAAGAGTCTGTAGTTGTGATGTAACAGCGCTTTCTTTTGCATCTGATCCGGAGACAACCATTCCTTGGGAGAGCATGATGCGAGCGATTCCGCTCATGCCGGCGCCACCTATCCCAATAAAGTGAAAGTGTTTCTGGCTCATGGATGCAACTCCAGACTTTTAATAATGAGATTTCCAATTCGCTGGGCGGCATTCAACGGCACAACCGCCGGATGGCTGGATGAACTCCACTTCTTACCAGCTTCAATTAAACCTAAAATATGTTTAGAGAGCCAACCTGCAGTGAATTCACGGTTGCCGACCATTGCTGCTGCGCCCGCCGCGACCAATGATTCACCATTGAGTTTCTGCTCACCGTTTCCTATGTCAAGGGGTATGAGAAGCGCATATTTTCCAAGGGCCGAAAGTTCATGGCAGGTTACGGCGCCACTTCTACTGATCACAAGGTCGGAAGCGATGTACGACTCTGGCAAATCATCAAAATAATGAACAGCTTTATATCCATCACCTGCGGCTGGCAAAATATTTTCTCGTCCAACACCATGGATAACCTGTAATCCGCTTCGAGAAATCAAATCCCTGGATTCTGCAATCACGTTATTGATGTGCTGTGAACCTTGCGATCCACCAAAAACTAAGACAATCGGGCGATGTAGAACAAATCCCCACTCTTCACACTTTCGCAGCTTTATTTCCTCGCGCTTGCTTGCCTCTGCTCGTGAAAGCTCAACAATTGCAGAACGCAGAGGAATTCCAACAATCTCTGCATTTGCCCAAGAACTCTGCGCACTCCTACTCTTCTCAAAAGCAATTATTGGTTGACCGCCAAGTTTTACGCCAAGACGATTTGCCCAACCTGGCAGTGCATTTGCCTCATGAACAATAATTGGAATCTTCTGCAAACGGGCTGCTACGTAAACTGAGGCGCAAACGTAACCCCCAAATCCCACGACAACATGTGCGCCTTCAATAGCTTCGCGCGCCTGGTTAACTGATTGAAGAAAAGAAAAAGGCCAAGCAAGAGTCCGAAGCGATAGACCGCGAGGTAGTGGCACTTTTTTGATTCGATGTAAGACAAATCCAGAAGAAGGAACGAGGTGATTTTCCAAACCCTCTGCCGTACCGACAAATTCACATAAGATCTCCGGACGGTTTTTTTGTAACCATTGTCCGACAGCTAACGCTGGCTCCACGTGTCCAGCTGTACCACCACCAGCAAGAATTACTTTGTGCGTCTGTCGCGAATTCTTACTTACCATGACGAACCTCTTTACGCGAAGCAATCGAGGCCTTTACTTCGGGATCGCGGCGTAACACATTCAATACAAGAGCTATGCCAAGAAAATTCGCAATCAAGGAGGAACCGCCGTAAGAGATGAATGGCAGGGTAACTCCAACTACCGGGAAAATACCTATGTCGGATGCGATGTTGACAGTAATTTGGAAAAGAAGCCAAGCTCCAACTCCAGCACACGTGTAACGAGAAAAATGATCTTTTGTGTGGAGCGCGGTACGAAAAATTCCATAAAGAAGTGCGCCAAAAAGGGAAAGCACTAATAAAGTTCCTATAAGGCCTAATTCTTCTCCGATGACGGAAAAAATAAAATCTGTATTTGCTTCAGAGAGATTGCCCCATTTTTGTCGGCTTGCTCCAAGCCCTACTCCGAACAAACCGCCACTTGCAAGTCCCATAACTGAGTGAGCAGTTTGCCAACCGGCAAACTTGTAGACCTGCGGATCAAATGGATGAAGAACCGCTTGGAAACGATGGAGTCGATTTGGTTGGGTAATAATGAAAGCCGCAGCAAGTGCTATTCCTGTAAATGCAACTGCTGAAAAGTGGCGTACCGGAGTCCCGCTGAGAAATATCATCGCAGCCGCGATAGCCATCACAATGAGAGCCGTTCCTAAATCTTTGCCTAACATGATCATCACTAAAAGAATCGATGCGCCAGGCATTAGATACAGAATCAATTGCCATGGAGTAAAAGTCACGTGTGGATTCCTAGTCACCCGTTCCTCAAAGCGCGTAAGTTGCATTGCGCAAAAGAGGATGAGTCCGAGCTTTGCAAATTCAGCTGGCTGAAGGGTGAATGGCCCTAGACCAATCCATGATCTGTTTCCGTTGATTTCTCGGCCTATAAAGGGCAGTTGAGGTAGCAATAGCCCAACAAATCCTAAAGGAATAGCGGCTTTGGCCATTTTTTTCCAAATATTAATTTTCATGCGAGATGCATAGTAAGTAAGGCCCAGAGCTATTGTGAGAAATAGAAGTTGCTTAAGAAAAATCGAATATGTAGTGCCTGTTTGCTCAAAAGATTTCACAGACGATGCGGAGAGGACCATGACAAGTCCTAACCCAGAAAGAGCGGTTACAGAAGTAAGAATAATAAAATATGGAGCACTCGGTCTGGCGAGAAAATGTGCATACCGGCGCATCATTTGCCTACCTGAGAAAGAACTGTGCTTGCAAATAAATCTCCGCGATGTGCATATGATGTGAATTGGTCCATCGAAGCGCATGCTGGGGCTAATAAGACCGCCTCGCCTTTTTGCGCTAACTTTTGCGCACTTGTGACTATCTTTGTCATGAGCAAATCTGGTGTTTTTTCATTATCAATGAGAACAACCGGGACGTGTGGAGCAAAATGTGTCAAAGCACTTTCGATCTGATCGCGATCTGTGCCGATAAGTATGGCCGCAGATAAGCGGGGTGCGGCTCGCTGCACTAAGTGATCCATCGAAGCACCTTTAGCCAATCCCCCAGCGATCCACACAACTTTTTCGTGAGAGAGAATTGAGGCAATTGCTGCGTGCGGATTAGTGGCCTTCGAATCATTCACCCATGTGATTCCATCTTTAACAAGAACAACTTCGATTCTGTGGTGATCCACAACAAATGTGGATAGACCATTTTTTATATGCTCATAGGAGATCCCAATGGCTCGCGCTAAACCGGCGGCAGCTAAAGCATTTGAGACATTATGAGGAACGGTAGGTTTGATATCTTCAAGTTCTGCGAGAACTTGCGCCTCCCCAGAAGGAGAAATGAAGGCCCTGTCTACTAAAAGATTCTCTACCAGTCCTAGCTCGCCAGACCCTGGTGTTTCAAGAGAATAAAAAACCTTCTTTCCGTTCCAGCCAGTTGACCTTGTCACTATCTCTGGATCATCGGCGTTGAGTACAGCAATTTTAGAGAAGCCCAGGATGCTCATTTTTGAATTTGCATAGGCGTCAAAGGAGCCGTGCCAATCGATATGGTCTTCTGCAATATTGAGAACAGCGCAAGCCTCAAATTGCGCTTCCTCACTCCATTCAATTTGAAAGGAAGAGAGTTCTATCGCCAAAAACTCGTATGGCTTTTCCTTCAAAAGTGATGAAATCACCGTGTCTCCAATATTCCCACAAGAAACACCATGTATCCCAGCAGCTTTGAAAATTGAATCAACCATTTGAATACTTGTAGTTTTCCCATTCGTCCCAGTAAGAGCTATCCACTTCTGAAGTGGTGCGACCTCATTTTTAATTCGCCAAGCAAAATCAATCTCGCTGATAATTTCTGCGCCGTATTGTGAGAGTGACTCGATTATGGGATGGTTCTTTTTCCATCCTGGAGAAACGATTGCTAGATCCACTCCACGCGGAGCAGCGGTGACACTCTTGACTCCAGAGATTTCACTTTCTTTTTCATCGACGATGACTGCCGTGAGGCCATGGGATTGAAGGAAAGAATTGATTCCAGCCCCGGTTACTCCCCCACCGATAATTGCAATAGATCGTGACTGTAAGGAGGAAATAAATGACATATCAAGATACGACCCATTGGGCATAGAACAATCCCAAACCTGCAGCCACACTCAAGCCGGCAATAATCCAGAACCTGATGACAATTGTAACTTCACCCCAGCCGAGGAGTTCGAAGTGATGATGAAGCGGGGCCATACGAAATATCCGCTTGCCGCCAGATAATTTGAAATAGAGAGTCTGGATAATTACTGACATTGTGATGATGACAAATAGTCCACCCAATGCGAGCAGCAAAACCTCAGTTCGCAACGTTATTGCGAGTCCTGCTATGGCCCCGCCGAGAGATAGCGACCCAACATCTCCCATAAATATCTTTGCAGGCGATGTATTCCACCAAAGAAACCCAGCGCACGCCCCTGCAAACGCAGCGGCAAGAACTGCTAAGTCCAATGGATCACGTACTTCATAGCAACGCCCTACTTGCATGAACGCACAGCTCTGTCTAAATTCCCAGACGCCAATCATTACAAAAGCAAGAAATGTCATGATGGATGTTCCACTAGCAAGGCCATCTAACCCATCGGTGAGATTTACACCATTACTGGTACCTAATACTAAGAAGATTACCCAGATGATGACGAGTACCGCACCAAGTTTGAGTGAGGTATCGCGAACCGTTGAAAGGTGTAGTGAAATTGGCGAGAGGCCAAACCCGTCTTTGAAATGAATTCCAGCATAAGCAAACCCTGCGGCTACCAAAGTTTGGCCAAAGAGTTTTTGCCTGGAGCGAAGTCCTAGAGAACGTTGTTTCACAATCTTCAACCAGTCATCGATAAAGCCGACAATTCCTAGGCCGATGACTAAGCCAATAACGAGAACTGCCGATGTGCTTACGCCAACGCCATCTAAAAGGTGGCTTACGAAATAACCAATAGTTGAAGAAAATATAAGTACGACCCCACCAATTGTCGGCGTACCGCGCTTTGTATGATGGCTTTGTGGTCCATCGTCGCGAATCATCTGACCATATCCGCGTTTCTCAAGAAATTTAATGAGTGCAGGAGTAAAAAGAAAACTTAAGAGCGTGGCAATACTTCCAGCTACAAGTATCCCCTTCACTTTTCTCCCCCCTCCTCAATCTCGCGAAGTCTTGCAGTAGCAATAATCTTTTCAGCCAGCTCATCCAAATGTTCTGCACGAGAAGCCTTGATAAGCACCACATCGCCATCTTCAAAATATCTCGTAATACCGAGTGCCTCTTCCTGCGTTAAGAAATAATGAGGAGTCATCTCATCACCAGCATCAAAATCCAACTCCAGACCATCTAAGTACCAATTAGTGCCTACGCAGACAAGCTGATCAATCCCAAGGTCAGAGGCGAGTCTGCCAATCCTTCTATGATCTTCTTGTTCGGACTCGCCGAGTTCAAGCATCTTGCCTAGAAATGCCCATGAAACCCCGCCCCGCTCCTGGGAAAGTAAGGCCAACGTTCGTAGGGCTGCCGCCGTGCTTTCTGGATTAGCGTTGTAAGAATCATTGACGATCAAAATTCCACCTTCATCGTGGAGTTCCATGCGCCATTTACTCGCGTTATCGGCGGTTGAAAGCGCCGCTGCGATTGAATCAATTTCAATCCCCAGTTCGGTTGCGACAGCGGCTGCAGCAAGAGCGTTAGCAACTTGGTGCAATCCAAGGAGTCGCAGACTTACGGGAGCGCGACCAGCTGGTGTCACCAGATCAAAATGAGCGCGTCCTTCACGCGTTTCGATGTCGGCGGCGCGAATCTGCGCATCCGGAGTTTCGCCAAAAAATGTGCGTTTGATTCTCTTTGCGACACCCATCTGTGGGGTAAAGGAATCGTAAAGTCCTAAAATTGCAACACCGGATTCTGGTAACGAATCGATAAGTTCGGCCTTTGTTTTTGCGATTGCTGCTTGTGACCCAAATTCACCCAGGTGCGCTGTTCCCACAACCAAAACTAGTCCGATTTGGGGTTTGGCAATTGAACAAAGAAATTCAATTTCTCCGCTGTGACGTGCACCCATCTCGATGATGCAATATGCAGTATCGGCGAAGCAGGAAAGAATCGTGACTGGAACCCCAATTTCATTGTTAAAAGAGCCAACAGGAGAAATGGTATTTCCATGTGAACTTAAAATGTGTTTCAGCAAATCTTTCGTGGTTGTCTTACCTTGAGAACCGGTGAGGCCGATAAAAGTGGTCTGCTCCATTTTGCTTCGAGCATACTTTGCAAGAGCGGTAATCGCCTCTAGGGAATCTTCCACAAGGATTGATGGCTTATTTAATGCTTCTGTACAAAACACAAACTCTGCCCCTGCCGAAAGCGCCTCTGCGCAATAAGTGTTCCCATCCACACGCTCGCCAGGTAGGGCAACAAAGAAAGTTCCCGAAGTGGCTTTACGAGAATCTATTACTGGTATTGCTGTTGTGATTGCCGAGGGATTTAGTTGAGTAAGTTTTCCGCCGGTGACCTGCGAAATTTCTGCGAAAGTAAATGGAATCATGAGAGTTGCTCGATTGCTTGAGCTAATTCGATTCGATCATCAAAGGGATATTCAATTCCCTTAATTTCTTGCCCAATTTCATGGCCTTTTCCTAAAATAATGACTGTATCTCCAGGTAAAGCTTCTGTAATCGCCAGAGCTATCGCACCTCTGCGATCTTCTTCCAGCATTACATTTTCGCCTGGTTCAATTTCTGCAGCCATTTGTTCCAGTATTTTACTTGGGCTCTCGCTGCGAGGGTTATCTGATGTGAGAATCGCAAAATCGCAACCTAAAACTAAAGCCTTGCCCATGAGAGGACGCTTTGAAGCATCTCTATCTCCACCGCAACCAAGTATTCCAATTACTCGACCAGGGGTGATCTGGCGGACAGCCGCAAGAACTCTCTCAACTGCATCCGGGGTATGGGCGTAATCTACGAGCGCTAAAAATTTCTGGCCTATATCAATTTTCTCAAGTCGCCCTGCTGGCCCCTTGAGTTTGTGCATATCCATGGAAATCGTCAATGGGTCAATTCCACTTTCAACAGCAAGGGCAATCGCCAACAAAGCATTATCGAGATTGTGTTCGCCTACCAGTGGGAGGTGGCCCTCTATAAGAATTCCACCAACACCTCGAATGGAAACCTCATAGCCTCCCTGAGAAATCTGATGACTCACGTAATGCCAAGTGGCTTGATGTGAATCACGAGAAACTGTTTGTACTGGGATTTGCGCAAGCTCCAAAAGCTTTTTCCCATAGTTGTCATCTATATTAATAAATCCTTGCTCAGCATATTCGGGAGTAAAGATTTCAGATTTGACTCTGAAATACGTTCCCATGTCCCCATGAAAATCTAAATGATCCTGAGTGAGATTCGTAAAGGCTACATTGGTAAAAAATGAACTTGCAACCCTTCGAGCGGCAATCGAATGACTACTAACTTCCATCACTAGGTGATGTACGTTTCGCTCAACCATGCTTGCAGCAACTGCCTGCAATTCAGGACTTTCAGGCGTTGTGAAATGAGCGGGGAAATCTTCGCGCCCAATGGAAATTCCTACCGTTCCTATGAACCCAGATTCTCTATTACTTAATTGCCATAACTGATGGAGAATCGATGCGGTCGTAGTTTTGCCATTAGTTCCAGTGATTCCTACCGCATGAAGTGATCTAAATGGTGAGTTATAAAACCAGGCAGAAAGGTCTCCTAATATAAAACGAGGATCGTCAATGACGAGAACCGGAATATCACTAGTAATGATCTGCGCTCCAGCTTGGTCTGTAAGAATTGCGCACGCGCCATTCTTGAGTGCTTCATCTGCAAATTCAGCGCCGTGTCTGCGGGCTCCCGGCAAAGCTACAAACAAGTCTGCCTCTTGGATAAATTGAGTGGTACTCGTGATGCCGCTAAATGAAAAATCTCTACTTGATTCATTGATCCCGAGGAAACGTGTTAGCTGGGCTGATGTGCGACTTTCACTCTCTAGAGGTCTCATGTGCTTCAAGCCTTTGGCTTCTTTTGCGCCGATTTTAATTGCGCCTCATTGAGTGCATAAACGACTTTGTTCGTATTTGTGGGCGGAATATGTTTGCTCTGTAGAACAAAGCTCATCACAGTTTTGAACACGGGTGCTGCGATCACCCCACCAAAATGTTGTCCCTGTGGATTCTGAATGACTACTGATACGACGTATTTAGGTTGGTCGGCTGGGGCGAATCCGATAAAACTTGACGTGTAACCGCGATAACAATGGCAGGTTGTATCTGCACGCTGCGCAGTACCTGTTTTGCCCGCGATTCGGTATCCGGCGATTGCAGCAGCTGGCGCTGTGCCTTGTTCAGAAACCACACTCTCCATCATTAAGCGCATTTTTTGCGCAGTTTGTGCACTTACAACACGAAGTGTTTGCTGAGGTTTAGAAGCAGTGAAACTTCCAGAAGCATCCACATACCCGGCAATAACATTTGGCGTCACGCGCACACCGTCATTGGCAATTGTTGCAAAGACACTTGTCGCTTGAAGTGCTGTCACAGAATATCCTTGGCCGAATGCAATAGTGGGCGCAGAAGTGTCCGACCACGAATCAACTCGTGGTAACAAACCAGCTGACTCTCCAGGAAGGTGGGAACCTGTGGATTGACCCACACCGAATTTAATAAGGTACTCATAAAATTTAGAATTAGAAAGCTGTTGACCAATTTGAATTGCGCCCACATTGCTGGACTGTGCGAGAACGCCCGCTGTCGTCAAGTACTCGGTGGTGTGGCGTTCTGCATCATGGAATTTTGCTATACCAACTTTTAACGAATAAGGAGTAGTCCATACGGTCTCGGGAGTCGTCTTTCCTTCTTCAATTGCAGATGCAATTGTAATAATTTTTCCAGTTGACCCAGGTTCATAAACATCTTGTACGGCTGGATTCCGTAGGCTGCTAATTGATATTGACTTTTTATTTAATGGATCAAAGTTTGGGGCACTCGCTTGTGCCAAAATCTCTCCGGTTTTTGGATCCATCACAACTACTGTCCCAGACGTTGCTTTCGAGGATTTCACCGCTTGCGAAATTGCGTTCTGCGCGACCCACTGTATGTCGCGGTCAATAGTTAATTGAATACCTTTGCCAGGTTTTGCATCAGTCAATGTCTGCTGGGATCCCGGAATGATTGTTCCAGCGCCATTTGCATAATCATATCGGCCATTTTTTCCAGCAAGAGTTCTCTCCATGCTGGATTCCAAACCAGAAGCTCCGACGCCAGCATCATTAATAATTCCGACAAGTGAAGCTGCTAATCGGCCAGTTGGATAATCTCGAACATAGGAACGCTCTGAGAAGAAGCCGACGATTCGCTTCGCGACTCCCCCGCGCTGTTTCATGATTTTATTGTTGTAAGCATCGAGCGCCGTGTTGAGATTCGTCCAAATAGCAGGTGCGGCTTGTTTGAGTATTATTTGATAGCGCTTATTTCCTGTGAGCAATGTTGACAATTCAGTTGTGCTCAATCCCAATGCAGGGGCAGCAATTGAAGCGGTGGTCGTAGGATCGGTAATCATTGTTTGATCAACAACAATGTTGATCGCGGCCACACTACGTGCTAATTCCAGGCCATTTACATCGGTGATGGTTCCGCGGGGAGCAAGCAGTACAGATGAATTCCACATTTCATTGCTCGCGCGTTCGGCAAAACCACTTGCTTGAACAGCTTGCACATCGATTAACCTGATTGCAAAGATTGAAAATATCAACCCAGAGAGGGATAGGAGTGCATATATCCGTTTTTGGAATGCAGCTCTCTGGCTCATTTAGTAGGCCCCGAAATTTCGATGAATTGAGGGTTGCTCGCTGGAATCATTCCCATCTTTTTTGCAAGTACAGATAAATTTTCTGGCGATGAAGAAGTGGCCATGCTTCGCAGGATTGCATCTCGCTGATCGTTTGTCACATTCACATTGTGCTTCAGGCGTTGAAGCACAAAGGCATCTTGCGTAAGTAAGGTGTTGATCAGGAGAAGTGAAAGTAGACCGACACCAAAAATTCCACTTAATATAAAGAAAAATGCGCGAGCATTAATCTCCTCGCCTTCCTCTTTTTTCAGCTCTGGAACTAGCTGCAAAACAACTTGAGTTGAGCGAGAGATGACGAGCTCTCGTGAGCGTGCAATGGCTGGAGCCAGGAATGAAGTCGCCACTATGCAGCCACTCTTTCAATAGCACGAAGTCGCATACTCTGTGCGCGCGGATTTTCAATAATTTCACTCTCGGTCGCTGACTCACTACCTGTAATTACATAGGAAAATTTTGCTGCAGAGTTAGGAAGTTCTACGGGCAAGTTTCTCGGCGTCGTTGAAGAGCATGCCTTTGTGAAGAAGCTTTTTACTATTTTGTCTTCAAGACTTTGATAAGACATTACAACGATTCGACCCGAAACTACGAGCGCTTCCATTGCAGCAGGAATTGCGCGTTCTAGGATTTCTAGCTCTTGATTTACTTCGATTCGTAGCGCTTGAAAGGTTCGTTTTGCTGGGTTTCCACCTGTACGACGAGCCGGAGCTGGAATGCTTTCCTTAACAAGTTGCGCTAAATCTCGAGTACTTTTTAGAGTGCTATTTTCACGAGCAGCGATAATGTTGTCTGCAATACGTGGAGCGAACTTCTCATCTCCATACATCCGCAGAATTCGGATGAGTGCGACTCGATCATATGTATCAAGCACTTGTTGTGCGCTTATGCCTTGACTTTGATCCATGCGCATATCAAGAGGGGCCGCTTGGGAATAGGAAAAACCGCGATCAGCTTCATCGAGCTGCATTGAGGAAACGCCAAGATCAAACAATGCGCCATCAATATAAGAAATTTGAAGATTTTCTAAAGTAGTAGCAATCTGATCATAAACTGCATGAACGATAGTGAGTCGGTCACCGTATGGAGAAACATTTTCTCTAGCTATGGAAATAGCAGAAGTGTCACGGTCAAAGCCAATTACGCGAAGTTGCGGATACCTTTCAAGAAGTGCACGCGTATGTCCACCAAGACCAAGGGTGGCATCAATAATGAGGGCGTGCCCGTGCTGTGTAATCGCTTTCTCGATTGCAGGAGCCAGAAGTTCGATACAACGATTAAGTGCTACTGGAACATGGCGTAGCTCTTGCATTTACCCTCCTCCCCCCTTCGTACGTGCTCTGGATTTCTTTACTTACTTGATTTTCTTTACTTAGGTCACCGTCGACCGACGGAATTCGCTTCTGCTTATTAGGATGCTGCTGCAGTGCGTTGGGGGAAGCGGCGCCGGGGAAGTGGCGTCGCTTTACGCTAAAGTCGACGATGGCCTAAATAAAGAACTTTTTAGATTGCGAACCAAAAAGATTTCTTTTCTCGCTGCCACAATTGATCTAGAAGAGTCCTGGTAACACCTCCGTTGAAACATCTGCAAAACCCTTCTCGCGATCTGCCAGATAGGTGTTCCAAGAGGAGCTATCCCAAATTTCCAAACGAGTATTTGCTCCAATTACGACGCAATCTTTTTCAAGTGCCGCGTAGGTACGTAATCCAGCAGGAATTGAAATGCGTCCTTGTTTGTCAGGAACTTCATCGTGAGCGCCAGCGAACATCACGCGCATGTAATCGCGTGCTGCTTTCTCGGTGACGGGAGCTTGGCGCAGGCGCTCAGTGATGGAGGTGAACTCTTTTGACGGAAATATGTAGAGGCAACGTTCTTGACCTTTGGTGACAACTAGGCCATTTGAAAGCTCGTCGCGGAATCGGGCGGGAAGGATAATCCGGCCTTTTTCATCGAGCTTTGGCTCGTGCGTGCCGAGAAACATCTATCCACCTCCCCCTTAAAAACCTCAAATTCGAAGCTCAAATCCCCCGATTCTTGCTTCATCCACCACTTTACTCCACTTTCCCCCAAAATCAACCACCTTGACCCATTTTTCTCCCATTTGAGCCCCCTTTGCCTTTCTTTTTCTCCACCCCGTATAGCCAGTTACTCTGACGCCGTGTCCAACGAAGCGTCGGAAAATTTGATCTCTGCCGATCTGATCTCGGCGAGAGGCCTCACAAAGAAGTACGGGGACTTTGTCGCAGTCAACGGCATCGATTTCTCCGTTCGCAATGGTGAGTCCTTTGGATTTCTAGGGCCAAACGGGGCTGGAAAGTCCACAACTATGCGGATCATTGCCGCCACATTGACTCGCACCTCTGGTGAAATCACCGTTTTAGGCAAGGATCCAGCTGAACGTGGACCTGAAATTCGCGCCCACCTTGGTGTTGTGCCCCAACAAGACAATTTGGATCAGGCGCTGAGTGTTACTGACAATCTCTACATCTATGGTCGCTATTTCGGACTTTCAAGAAAATTTATTCACGCAAAAATTGAAGAGCTTCTTGATTTTGCGCAACTAACCGAGAAACGTGATGTAAAAGTCGAAGCTCTCAGTGGCGGAATGAAACGAAGATTGACTATTGCGCGTGCACTTATAAGTGAACCCGAAATATTGATGCTGGATGAACCCACGACGGGACTTGATCCGCAAGCTCGTCACATTCTTTGGGATCGACTATTTCGATTGAAAGAACAAGGCGTGACGCTGCTCATTACCACTCACTACATGGATGAAGCAGAGCAGTTATGCGACCGTTTGATGGTTATGGACAAAGGTTCCATCATGGCGGAAGACTCGCCCGCAGGATTAATCAAGAAGTACGTCACAAAAGAAGTATTAGAAGTGCGGTTCGGTTCTGATCGAAATGCTGAAGTTTCTCAGCAATTGCGTCAACTATGTGAGCGCATAGAAGTACTCCCAGATCGCATATTGATGTATGCAGACAACGCTGAAAAAGTACTTGAAGAAATCCACAAATCAGATCTACATCCAATCACTTCACTCGTGCGACGAAGCTCGTTGGAAGATGTCTTCCTGCGACTAACGGGAAGAACGCTCGTTGAGTAAAGTGACAAATAAAACTCTTACTCGGCAAGGTTCTCTCGTTGTTGTAGATGCAGCACGCGCAATTCGCCTCGGAACTTTATTTGTTGTCGAAGCCCGTTTGCGCACAATGGCAAAGTGGATTCTTTCGTTGCTCACTAGTTCTTTGCTCAATCCATTCTTCTATCTCATGTCTCTTGGGATAGGAGTCGGGACGTTCATCAACGCCAAAGCGGGAACTGCTGGAATTGATGGCGTGAAATATATTATTTTTCTTGCTCCAGCCCTTCTTGCATCTGTTGCTATGCAAGATTTCATGAGCGAGGTAACTTTTCCCGTACTTCAAGGATTTAAGTGGGACAAGAATTTCTTTGCTATGAACGCGACTCCCCTGGGTGGGCGCCAAATTGCACTGGGGACTTATTTCTCCTCCATGATTCGCACCATCGGATCAATTCTCATTTATTTTTTTGTTCTCGTTGGTTTTGGAGCAGTACATCCTGGCCGAGCTTGGCCCATGATGCTTACCTCCTTGTATGCCGCTGCTTGCTTTGCCGCCGTCATGCTGGCAGCTGCTGCGGCCGCTGAGAATGATGATCTATTTCTTAATTTGATGGGGCGCTTGTTGATAATGCCGCTCTTTCTGTTCTCCGGGACGTTTTACCCACTGACATCTATGCCAGTTGCCCTTCAAGTAGTTGGATGGATTTCTCCGCTATGGCATTCAACTGAACTTGGACGTTGGGTGAGTTACGGACACCATATTTCTGGGACGATGATTTTTATTCACTTTGCCTACCTCGCCGCAATGCTTGTTGGTGGGCTTCTGTGGGCTTTCAACCGATTTGAATTCCGGCTATCCAAATGATCACTTCAGCAGCCGTCGCTATCGCAGAAGCACGTATCGGACGCCGAGGTGAATCTGTTTATTCTGGACGGGCACGAACAATTATCGAAAGATCTTATTTGGCATTTCGATCATCTACATGGATTGTTGTCGCTACTGGATTTCTGGAGCCAGTTCTCTACTTAGTTTCATTTGGTTTTGGGGTCGGAAAACTCATTGGGAAAATTGAAGTTGCTCCGGGTCATTTTGTTTCCTATGCCGCTTTTATCGCTCCTGCATTGCTCGCTACCAGTGCCATGAATGGAGCTATTTATGATGCTACGTGGAATGTCTTTTTCAAATTAAGATTTGATCGCGTCTACCAGGGGATGCTTGCAACCTCACTCGGGCCTTTAGATGTTGCACTTGGAGAAATTGGCTGGGCTTTACTTCGCGGCGCGCTTTATGCGATAGCTTTTATGTCAATTTTGGGTGGAGTTGGCTTGATTACAACTCCATGGGCTTTACTTGCTATCCCGTGCGCCGTTCTTATTTCTTTTGGCTTTGCTGCAGTGGGAATGGCCGTCACGACCTACATGAAATCCTTTGAGCAAATGAATCTTATTAATATCGTTTTGCTGCCCATGTTTCTCTTCTCTGGATCGTTTTATCCTCTGAGTATTTATCCAGGTTGGTTGCAGGCATTTATCAAGGCTCTTCCCCTGTGGCATGGGGTTGCCCTTATTCGATCGGTCTCACTAGGAATATTTAACACAAGGCTCACCTGGCATATTGTTTATTTTGTGGTGATGATTGCACTTGGTTTGTACTTTACAACGCGGCGTTTGACGTTGCTGTTCATGCGTTAATTACTTATCGAAATTGCGACGATCCCAACGCTCTTCAAGTCGGTCTCCCCAGGCTTTCTTCTGCCTCTTATTTCCAGTTGAAGATACGCTTTTTAATTGAGTGGCAGAGAAATTGGAAATAATGAGGAATGTTCCGATGAGAGAAATAATAAATCCAGCAATTCCCAAAGGCGGCAGCTTCGCAATTAATCCAGTAAGAAGAATCGCCATCCCACCAAAAAGGGCGATAACCCCTGAGAGAACTCGACCACTCTGAGGAGTGCGAATTTTTCCACTCAGAGTAGATACAAGGCGTGGATCGTCCTGCTCCAGCGCAGCTTCCATCTCGGCGAGTAGTTTGCGTTCATGTTCGGAAAGGGGCACGGGCTAAGAATAGGACAGGTCTTCGGGGTCTACCAGCCGAGCAGGCCTCACGCTCCCCGAGCCAAAGCGGGCTGTAGCCCTGTCAATGGCCTCAGTGGCTTCTCGCCACCCCTTTTCACGCTCGCCAAGCTGTAATTGTTGGGGGGCACCTGACTGATCGACCAGATTTTCTAAGCCAACTCCCACCAATCGTAGGCGCGCTCGGTCGAGTTTGAGGGCGAGATAGAGTTTTTTTGCGACTTCATAACATTCTTGAACACCCGAAACTGGCAACTCCACCGTCTTGGATCGACTGATGGTTTTGAAATCGGCGAAACGAACTTTGATGGAAATAGTTTGGGCAGCCAGGTTTCGTGCACGCATTCGCCCGGTGGCCTTCTCAGTTAAACGCAATAATTCGCGCAAGATTTCATCAGGGTCATCCAGATCCTCGGCAAAAGTTTCAGCAGCGCTAATACTTTTATCTGGTTCATCCGGTGTCACATCTCGATAGTCCCTGCCCCATGCAAGTTCATAAAGGGAAGCTCCGGCTCCATCTCCGAGCGCGCGAATTAAGGTTGATCGAGGAGTATTAGCAATATCTGCAACAGTGTGCAATCCAAGCCGTTGCAACTCTTCATTTGTTTTTGGACCTACTCCCCATATTGCGCTGACCGGAAGTGGATGCAGAAATTGCAAAACGCGATCTGGTCCAATCTCCAGTAAACCATTCGGTTTGCAATGTTGGGAAGCAAGTTTTGCAATAAATTTCGTAGTGGCAATTCCCACAGAGCATGTTATTCCTTGAGAGGCAAAAACTTCTTTACGAATAAGCTCGCCGATTTCTCGCCCTGTGCCTTTTAGTCGATGAGAACCAGTTACATCTAGGAATGCCTCATCAAGAGAAATCGGTTCGACAAGCGGAGTATAAGAATGGAAGATTTCCATGACATGTGAGGAGACTTCACTATAACGTGCGTGGTCGGGGGCAATAAATATTGCTCGTGGCGCCATACGTTGTGCTCGGCTTACGGGCATCGCTGCGCGAATTCCTAATTTGCGGGCTGCGTAATTTGCAGAGAGAACTACACCACGGGCTCCTGCCCCAACGACAACTTGTTTACCTTTCAGTGTTGGATCATCTCGTTCAGCCACGGATGCGTAAAAAGCATCCATATCAATATGCAGGATGGTTGAGAAAATTACTGATGAAGTCTCTTCACTCACCTGCATCCCCCACTTTCACTTCTGAAAGGCTACGCCACTTGGAATACGACTCTCCTAGTTCCCACGCGGATAAAGCTCTTAAAGAGATGCCCCGTGCACCGGTTTTACGCACTACTCCGCGGACCAAAAAGAGCCATGAGTGATAGAGCAAATTGGCGTGATCGCTTTGAGCATCCTCAAAAAAAGTCACGTCATTGCAGCCATAACCATCATCAAGAGTAAGAAACATGACTCGTCTGCCAGAACGCACAGGTGGGGTTTGAAGAGCCACTTTTACTCCTGCCACAAGAACAGTCGCACCAGAACGCTGATGAATAAGATCCGATGAACGGATGGCACCGATTGAATTAAGAAAATCTCCATAGAACTCCATCATGTGATGTGAAATATCCATGCCAGTAAGATCTACTTCATGTTGTATCCGCTCTGATGGCGTCAAATCAGGAAGACCGCTGGCTTCAAGAGTTGCTGGGACTAATTGCAGCGACATTTGTCCGCCACCTTTATTGCGACCAAATTTATCAAGGTCATGGAAATGTAGAAGAAGATCTCGACGATTAATTCCTTGCCCTGTATAAAGAGAATCAAATGCGCCGACAAGTAAAAGGGCCTTCGTTGTAGGAGCAGATGCCCCTGATCGATGAGTGAAATCAGCAAGATCTACATAAGGACGATTGATAAGTATGGAATCAATTTCTCTTTCATTAGCCCCCTGTATATCTGCAAGTCCCATCCGGATTGCATATCCTCTAGCATCAGGCAAAGTAAGTGTGGCGCCAGTGCTAGCGGTATTAGGGGCTTCATAAGGTGGGCGAGCTCCATCAATACTCACTTTCTCTACACAATAACTTTTTTCCGAATGATTAATATCTATCGGCGCAATTTCAATTCCCCACTGCCGTGCTTCATCGACCATAACTCGGCGGGGATACATACCCGGATCATGAGTAAGAACTCCAGCGATAAATGCCGCGGTGTGATGGCTTTTGAGCCATGCTGATTGATATGTGGGAAGAGCAAAGGCTGCGGCATGGGCTTTGCAAAATCCAAAAGATGCAAAAGCTCGAAGGATTTCCCAGACCTGCGTGATGAGTGAAAGTTCATATCCTTGCGAAATTGCGGCAGGATAAAACCAGTCACATACTTCTTGCTGACTTTCAAAGGTTCCTAGTTCTCGTCGCTTCTCATCGGCCTGCGCAAGTGAAATACCAGTCATCAGAGCGATAATTCGTATTACCTGCTCGTGGAAAACAACGACACCTTCAGTCTCATGCAAAATCTCATCAAGATCTGGGTGGATAACTGGTTTGCTTCTAAAGCCGTGACGCGTATTAATAAAAGGCGTAATCATGTCGCTCTTTACTGGGCCAGGACGAAAGAGTGAGATATCAATAATCAAGTCAGTGAATGTCTGGGGTGCAAATTTTCCTACAAGCTCACGCTGACCAGGACTTTCGATTTGGAAAAGTCCCAAGGTTCTAGTGGATTTAATAAGATCAAAAGTAAGAGGATCGTCTAAAGGGATTGCATCGATATTAATCTTTTCTCCTTCTATCCTCTCAATTTCCTGAAGAGAATATGCGATTGCTGATTGCATGCGCACGCCCAGCACATCTAGTTTGAGTAATCCCACTGCCTCCACATCATCTTTATCGTATTGAACCATCTGGTATCCACTGGCATTAATTTCGGTAGGAGCAATATCGAGAAGCTTTTTATCTGAAAGAAGAACAGCGCATGGGTGCATAGAAAGATGCCGTGGTAGTCCATCTAACCGACCGGCAAGATGGATAGCGGTCTTCATAAGAGGCGTATCAAGTTTGAGGTTTTTGAGTTCGGGTAAATTTTCTAAAGCCTTGCCGATATTACGAGCACGGATATGTGGAAGTGACTTTGCAATTAAATCAATCTCCATGGGTGAAATTCCAAGAGCAGCGCCAACATCACGAATGGCGTGGCGTGCACGATATGTCTCGACCATTGAAACAGTTGCTGTGCGCTCAGGGCTAAAGCGCTCGAAAATAGCATCATAAATCTCTAGTCTTCTGGCTGATTCGACGTCAATATCAATATCGGGAAGTTCATTGCGAAGAGTTGAGCAGAATCGCTCCATCAATAAACCCTGACTCATGGGTTCAACTCCAGAGATTCCTAAGAGATAACAGATCAATGAACCAGCGCCACTGCCACGAGCTGCAACGCGAATTCCCTTGGAACGTGCAATATCTGTGATGTCTGCAACGGCAAGAAAATATGCTTCATAACCCAAAGTGCGAACTGTTGCGAGTTCTTCCTCTAGTCGCTGTACTGCTTGGACCGATAGCGCTCCGTTATAACGATGTAACCCTGATTCGCTGCGCTGGCGCAATTGATTAGCAAGCTCCTCGTGACGGTTTACACCAAACATCTGGGGTTCTGGTAAATGAATAGCGCCAATTCCAACATCGCGGCGCGGTGAAAGAATTGTGCGTTGCGCCCATTCTGATGTCGTGCGAAGAAGTGCACGACCATTGCTCTCCCCTGCTGCGCGAGATACCTCATCAGCAATCATGGTCATCTCTGCCTCATTCTTAAGATAAGCCTCGGAGTTGCTCCTCTCAACATGACGCTGGTGTAGCGGCACAAGAAGCCTGGCTGAATCAAGAACATCAGCAACTGGTCCATCTGCACGATCAAGCATTCTTACGGCATTAGAAAGAACCGCAGGAATATCGTGCTTACGGGCGAAACCCAAAAGCTTTGCTGCATGAGTTATTGAGAATGGTCCATCCCCTTTGGAGCGATGGGAAATAACTTCGATGGCTTGGTCAGCAAAAAGTTCTTTTGCAGAATGAAAAATAGAGAGTGCTGATTCATCGCACCTAGCCGCAATCGTAGATGCGAGATATGAATCAGGGCCATGAAGAGCAAGTACTTGAGAAGAATATTCTGAGAACTTCTCTAGTGTTTCAAATGTAAGAACTTTTTCATTTGCGCTGTCTCGGTTAACGGCGCTTACTAATCTGTAAAGTGCTGGAAGTGAACCCGCCTGGGCTAGAAGAGTGATGCGATATTTCTTCTGTAAAAAACTAAGATTAACTCCAAGAATGGGAGCAACCCCATGGGATTCACATTCTTGAACAAAGCGAATAGCACCTGCCATTCCATCGTGATCGGTAAGAGCGAGAGCGCTCATCCCAAATTCAGCTGCTCGCTCTACTAATTGGCCAGCCGAAGCAGTGCCGTATTTAAAAGAGTAACCGCTGGCTACGTGAAGATGAGTAAACATGATAGATAAGCGAATGCTTTACGCAGGTCGGGAGGTGGGACGAATAATCCATTTGCCAGTAAGTTCATCAAGTTCAATCTCAAAGGTAGCGAGCGCACCCACGGGAGCAGCCTCAACTCGCCAAATAGCCCGGCCGGCGTCATTGAAGATCGATTGCTCAAGATGTGCTGAGTTATGAAGAGTTCCATCGCTAATGCGATTCCACCACCCACCAGATTCTTGCCAACGAGACAAGATGTTATGGATATGAAAGCGGTGGCCACGATAAATGAATTCGACGGGCTCACCCTCGGGCGCTAGGACGCGAGGTTCAGGGGCGGAGGCAGGTTGTTCGAACATATGTTCGAAAGATAACCGGGAGCACCGACAAGCGCAAGCCCCGCCCAAATAGACCCATTTCTAGTAGGCGGTAGCGGGTGGAAGACAGTGGGAAGATACATTCATGATTCTGGCCCTCCTGTGTGGAGCATTCATAGGCGCGGTACTGGGCTTTGTGGGCGCTGGAGGGGCAATGATTTCGGTGCCTATCCTGCTCTACCTCTTTGACTTCACAGCAGCCCAAGCTACAACCGCTGCCCTGGCGATCGTATTCATTGCCGCGTTCGCAGGCGTAGTGCCAAAAATGAAATCTGGTGACGTTCTCTATCGCGAAGCGCTCTCTATTTGGGCAATAGGTTTTGTTTCCAATATCGGCGGAGCAACTCTTGCCAAGCACCTTTCTGATGCCACTATCGTGACTGGGTTTGCCGTAGTCCTGATTGCAGCCGGCGCATCCATGTTACGCGGGCCGGTAAAGGCTCGCCCAGAAAAACGAATGCAGCCAATCGCACTTGTTGCAATTTCCCTCACTATTGGAGCTATGACTGGGGTCTTTGGAATTGGAGGCGGCTTCCTCGCAATTCCAGTACTAGTACTTTTTTATCACACACCGCACAAGAAGGCGGCTGGAACTTCTCTGCTGATCATCAGCCTGAACTGCCTCACCTCATTTGTGGCCCACCACAGCGGCTGGCACACGATATCGTGGCGAACTCCCATCACAATTGGGATAGCTGCCGTAGTTGTTTCAGCTATTGCCTCTCATAAAAGCTCCAAAGTCAACGCCAGGCAACTACAAAAAGCCTTCGCCTACCTGCTATTCACACTCTCAGCATTTACACTCATACGTACATGGTTTGGCATCTAAATTCAAATAAACCCGCACAATAAAACAAATCAACTGGAGAATGAATGAAAATCAAAGCACTTGTCATGGAATTTATCGGAACAGCATTATTGGCAGCCGCAATCATCGGCGCCGGTTTCATGGCTCTTACAAAGACTCAAGACCCAATGCTTTCATTAGTGGTTAATGGTTTTGCTGCCGCCGCTGTACTTGCCGTCATCATTCGCCTTGGAGCTTCTGTCAGCGGAGCTCATTACAACCCGGCTGTCACCTTCGGGCTTTTCCTATCTAAAAAAATTGACGCCCTTACAGCCATTCTCTATTTTGTTGCGCAAACTGCAGGAGCAGTTGCCGGCGCAGTTCTTGCAAACTCTCTGTACCACGCTTTTGGAACTCAGATATTTCCTCGATCAAAGAATCTACAACAGAGTGGATTCCTGCTTCTAAGTGAAATTCTTGCGACAGCAGTTTTGGTCTGGATTGTTCTTAAAAATTCAGATGATGCAAAGACAGTATCCACGCTGGTTCCACTCTGGATTTTCAGTGCCTACTTCTTTACATCCTCATCTACATTTGCAAACCCAGCCGCAACTATTGGTCGCATCTTTACTCAATCATCAGCAGGCATTGCTCCTTCCTCGGCGCTCCGATTTGTAGCTGCTCAATTCATCGGCGCTGCTCTTGGTTGGCTTTTGCATTCATTTTTGACTCAAGAGAAAGAAAGTGTTGTCTTGGAACTTCCTGAGGAAGTTGCCTCAGATCCTTCTCTATAAATTATCTGAGCGTAGGTGAGCAAGGGAATCCAAAAGATTCCCTTGCTTTTCTCTTTTTGAGGAGGAAAATTCGAAATTGTAGGAGACACTGACTACCCAACCTGATGATCGGAGAATCTGATGGACATTCGAATTCTGAATCGTGACCTTACGCCTTTTGAGCAGCTGACCGCAGAGCATATGTGCGATGGTTTATCGAACGCAGCCATAGCGCGTGAAACTGCACATACTGAAAAAGTTATTGAAAATACTATTTCTCGAATGGCTCGTGCCTTCGGGATAAAGGCAGATGGCGATACTAACTTTCGCGTACTTCTTGCTCTCGCATATCGAACCCAATTTGGTGACAAGTCTTTTGAAAAGCTTGGCGTAACGTGCAATCATTTGGAAATTGGGCCTGATGGGAAGAGTTATTGCAACCAACATTCTTAATAATTTTTTGTGAACTAATTTATGTGACATACCTCTAAGGGCTAGCACCTACATTTTCTACATTGGTGCTGGCACTCGCCGAAAATCAATCCAGCGATATATGGGTGCGATTTACTACGAATGAAGCAAAAAACCTCCAATTTTTGTTTCTTCGCATTTCGGAGAGAATTGAGATATCACATAATGAGCAGAAAAACGTTTGACAAAATAACAAGCATTTTGGGTTTAATGATCGCTTTATTTCTATTTCTTGCTGGAGGACTTGTCCAGTGGGGCTACACATTTGCAGACCATGCAGTGGCTTCCCAGCTCTCAGCACAGAAGATTGATTTCCCCACTCTTACCCATAATCCAAAAGAATCTGCAGATGTAACAGCGTTCTTTGCGGGGCATGGTGGCAAGATATTAACAACGGGCAAAGAAGCACAGATGTATGCAGATCATTACCTTGGCTTCCACCTTTCAATGATGCCAACGTATGCCGCGGCATCAGGTAAAAATATGGCTGCTCAAGCAGCACTTAAAGCAACACCGAACGATCCAGCAGTCCAGGCAGCGGCGAAAGCGGCGGCAGGAACAGTTGAAACTGTGTTTAAGGGAACTTCTCTTCGCGGAATGCTCCTCAATGCCTATGCCTTCTGGCAATTAGGCCAGATTGCAATGTATTCAGCGATTGCAGCATTCACAGGCGGATTGGTGTTCCTCGTACTTGCACTCATGGGTTTCGCCCATTTGCGTCGAGTAAACGCAGAAGAGGCGATCTAAGCCTCATCTCTCCGTGAGGAAAAGGCCCCCGATTTATCGGGGGCCTTTTAATTTTAGAAATTTATTGCTGTAAATTCCTCACATGTCCCAAGAGAATCCGAGCGTCCTGCGCGTTATCGCAAAGCTCAAAGAGCTGGGAATAGGCGGGGAGGTAAAACACCTTGCAGATTCGGCACGAAGTGCACAGGAAGCAGCTGACGCTCTTGGAATTTTAGTCGGTCAAGTTGCTTCTTCAATTGTCTTTAAACTCCCAGATGAAACTCCTTTACTCGTCATAACTAGTGGCAGACATCGCGTCAATACCGAACTTATCGCGAAGGAACTTGGCGTCGATAAACTTCATCGTGCGGATGCTAACTACGTTAAAGATTCTTCTGGGTTCAGTATTGGTGGTGTATGCCCCGTCGGCTGGGTGAATAAAGCCACAATCGTTATTGATCTTGCTCTCAAGGATTACGACGTTGTCTGGGCGGCTGCGGGTCATCCTCATACAGTCTTTCCCACGACTTATGCAGAGTTATTAACGGCAACCGGCGCCCGTCCTATGATTGTCGGTGATTAATGCAAAAACTATGGACAGCAACTTACGGTGATGGGGTTGCTCTCGTTTTGATTCATGGCATGGGTTCTGCCTCAACTGCCTGGAGCCTGATTACTCCAGAACTTTCAAAGTCATTTCGTGTAATTCACATCGATCTACCGGGACATGGATTTAGTAATTTAGATGCGCAAACGGAGATGGATCCGCACTCTCTGGCCGAACACGTTCTACGGGAGCTGGACGGCCTTAGTATCGAAAAATTTCACGTTGTCGGCAATTCTTTAGGCGGTTGGGTCGCACTTGATTTGGCAGCTCAACATCCAGATCGAATTCTTTCAGTTGTTGGAATAGCGCCTGCCGGCTTATGGCTCTCCCCCGTAAATCGGCGCTTACCTATTGGCGCTTATGCAAGAACACTTGCCAGATTTGTGTATCCGATAGCTCCTTATTTCATGCCATACGACTGGGCAAGAAAAATTGGTTTTGCAGCTGTGAGTCCACTTTGGAAGCAACTTCCAGAGGAAGTTGTCATTGATGCAGTTAAGGCCATGGGTTCATCAACCGGATATTTTCCAGCGTGGGACGCTCTCCTTTCGCTTCGATTTGATAAAAAAATTTCACCTACCGTGCCAGTGAAGATTATCTTTGGCGATAGCGATAACACTCTGCCTGAAAAAACTAGCCAAGAAAAATCACTTGCTCCAGCACATGCCAAGTGGATTCGAATTGCTAATTCCGGTCATGCACCCATGTGGGACCATCCTCAAGAAGTTATCCAAGAAATTCTTTCAACAACAGCTTTGGCTTTATCATGACCGCTGTTTATTTCTGGCGAATTAGAAAATCTTCCGTGCCTCTGGCTTTGATGCACATGGCCTTCGATCGTTTTCTTTTGAAGCGAATCCCTGGCCTCACATTTTTCAAATCTATCGGAACCGGTACCGGTGAGAAGTTCACACCTTCGGATGCAGATCCCTTGGTATGGGGACTTATTGCAGTTGTTGAAGATCCTTCAGTATTGGATTCATCCCGGGTTGTTCGGTCGTGGTCGAGGATTTCGCAATCTCACATGCGATTGATTTTAGAACCCCTCAGCAGCCATGGTGCCTGGGCAGGAGTAAATCCATTTATTGCCTCTCAAAGTAAATCGAATGGAAAAATTGTCGCAATTACACGCGCACGAATTAAATGGAGTAAGAATTTACTCTTTTGGCGTGCGGTACCGCCGGTCACCCAATCGCTGCATAGTCAGCCAGGACTCCTTCGAGCACTTGGAATCGGCGAAGCCCCGATTGGCCTTCAAGGAACTCTCTCCATTTGGGATAGCGCTGAGTCATTGCGAAATTTTGCCTATAAAGGAGCGGCGCACACTGACGCAATTGCTGCGACGGAGAAACACCAGTGGTACTCCGAGGAACTATTTGCCAGATTCTCCCTTCTCGAGATGCGCGGCTCTATTTAACTGCGAAATACGGCAGAATAAAGCCATGTCGCTTCGCCAATACAGACCCAGGAGCCGCGGTCGACGTGGCATGACATCTCGCCAGTCCCGGATTCTCTATTCCCTGCTTACGGCAACGATCTTTCTACAAATTCTTTATCCCTTGATTCATGGCGGAACGCTTCGAGTTATCACAATTCTCATTGTGTATTTAGCGGCATTAACTATGTTGACTCATGCTCTTTTTTCATTTGGGATGAAATACTTCTCAATCTATTTATTAGTAACATTCACTTTTGCGCTGGCTATTGAAGAAATAGGGATACGCACTGGTTGGCCTTTTGGTAGCTACCACTACTCACATACTTTGGGCTTCCAGATTTTGAGTGTTCCATTCGTTGTTCCTTTTGCTTGGATCATGATGGCACATCCAATCTTGTTGATTTCACGGAAAATTTCTACAAGCTGGACTTTTCTTATCGGTGGCCTTGGATTAATGATTTGGGATCTTTTTGTAGATCCTCAAATGGTTGCTGCGGGCCGATGGATGTGGAAAGCCGGCGGCCCTCGTGTTCCCTTTGAACCCACTATCCCACTGTCGAATGCAGCTGGCTGGTTTCTCGGCGGCATGGGGCTAATCGCAATTTTGCACAAACTTCTGCCCAAAGAGCGCCGGAAGGTAGGAGCTTCGGCCCTCGTTGTCGAACTTTTCCTTCTGTGGACACTTTTTTCTGGAATCGTGGGAAATGTTTTCTTTTTCGATACGCCTGGCGTTGCTTTGATTGCCGGTCTACCATTTTTAATTTTATTGATCCCCTACTTTTTTAACACTCGTCTTGGCCGACCAGACATCGTTTAGGTATGCAATTACTTTTAGCAGTCTGTTCAATTGGAGCTATGCTCACAATTCTTAATTCTTTAACAATCAGAGTTGTAAAGCCACGTATTAAGGAAGAGATTAAGGAATCAATTTCTGTTCTGATTCCCATGCGAAATGAAGAAGCGAATGTTGACGGAGTTGTGACTTGCATTCAAAACTCTCTGGGACTTTTGAATTGGGACTTATTAATTCTTGATGATTCCAGTACCGACTCCACGGCAAGCAAACTTGAATCATTTCATCTAGATACGTTATCTGGAGAAATTCTTCCCGATGGCTGGCTCGGAAAGAATTGGGCATGTTGGCAATTAGCCCAGGCATCACAGGGTGAATTTCTTGTTTTTGTGGACGCTGATGTACGCCTGCATCCCACAGCAATTGCCTCGAGTATCAATAAAATGAATGAGCTCAAGTGGGATTTTATTTCCCCTTATCCTCGCCAAATAGCGCAATCTTTTCTTGAACATCTTTTTCAACCACTCTTGCAGTGGTCGTGGATGGCATCTGTCCCGCTCCGTCTGGCAGAAGCCTTACGAGTTAACTCCATGACGATCGCTAACGGGCAATTCTTTATTGTCAGACGCGATGCGTACTTCGATATCGGAGGGCACGAAGGGATTCGCGCAGAAGTATTGGATGACCTTCGACTTGCCAGAACGTTAGTTTCTGGTGGGTGCCGCGGTGGAGTTGCTGAAGCCAGCTCAGTAGCGCAATGCCGTATGTATGAGAACGCAACAGACCTAGTGAATGGCTACACAAAGTCGCTGTGGACCGCTTTTGGTGGATCGTTCGGAACCCTTGTTGCTGTTCTGCTTTTAGTAGCCACTCAGATTTTACCTATTCTCCTTGGCCTCTCTGGCTCTGCCCTCGGCTGGCTAGCCTACGCAATTACCGCACTTTCTCACGGGACTGCTGCAGCGCGCACAAAGAGTTCGCCTGCAAATATGTTCTTACATCCTCTCTCCGCTCTACTTTTGATAGTTCTCATTATTGAATCTGTCCGGCGAAAAAGTGCCGGTAAGTTAATTTGGCGCGAAAGGTATTTGGCCTAAGTGAGCAAAGTCGTAGTAATTGGGGCGGGCATTGGAGGACTTGCAACTGCTGCTCGGTTGGCTAAATATGGCCACGACGTTTCCATCTACGAGGCATCTAATCACGTTGGTGGAAAGTGTCGCACCGAATGGATCGGTGACTACGCATTTGATACGGGGCCATCTCTTCTTACTTTGCCAGCTGTTTTTCGAGACTTATTTATTCGCACTGGAAAGAGATTTGAATTAGAGGTAGGCCTGCAAGGAGTTGATCCGGCATTTGCTTACCATTTTGCTGATGGCCTCACTTTTGACTTCCCCAATCTTTCCCTTCCTGCAGTTTGTGATTCGATTGAACAAACTCTAGGAAAAATCGCTGCCGATGAGTGGCACTTACTGATGCAGAGTGCTGAACGCATGTGGGACGCCTCCCGGGGTCCATTCATTGAATCCGAACTCCCCTCCATCCTCTCGCTATTGAAAAGAAAAGGCTTTCTCCGGGATTTGCAGACTATTGCACCGTGGAAATCTCTTCGCGATTACACATCGGGTGTAACAACTAATCCTTATCTGCAAAAGATTGTTGATCGGTACGCCACATATTCTGGTTCAGATCCTCGCAAAGCTCCGGCGGTGCTACTTACGATTGCATTTGTGGAATCTACATTTGGTGCCTGGCACCTGAAGGGTGGTCTTGGAACACTGGGGACTGCACTTGCAAAACGTTGCACTGAGTTAGGTGTAAATATTCATCTGAACTCCCCTGTTTCTCAAATTCTAGTAGAAAATAATCGCGCGGTAGGAGTGGTTCTTGAATCTGGCCAACATATCCAAGCGGACAAAGTTGTTGCAAATGCCGATGCCGGACTTGTTTATAACAAACTTCTGGATTCATCGCTCAACTCCGTTAAGAGTGAACGAAAGAAGTTGAACCGTTCAGAGCCTTCGTTAGCGGGCTTCTCACTTCTCCTTGGGTTAGACAACTCAAAAATTACGACCAAGCCTCCCCAGATGCGCCATCACAATGTCTACTTTCCTTCAGATTACGACCAAGAATTTGAGTCGATTTTTATAGATGGAAAACCCGTTGAAGACCCAACAATTTATATATGTGCACCCAATGATCCGACGATGGTTAAAGGTGAAAATAAAGAGGCGTGGTTTGTCCTTGTAAATGCCCCTCGTCACGATCCCGAATCTGGTTATGACTGGAACAAAAATCCAGAAATCTACGCAAAGAAAATCCTCGCCAAACTTGACGCTCTTGGTTTACAAGTGTCACAGCGACTAGATGTAATGGAGTACAGAACTCCTGCCGACCTTGAGGCTTCAGTACGTGCTCCGGGCGGTTCTATTTATGGAACTTCTAGCAATGGAGCGCGGGCTGCTTTTTTGCGAGCAGCGAACCGCTCACCTCTTGCTAATCTGTATTGTGTTGGTGGTTCAGCTCATCCCGGTGGTGGCTTGCCACTTGTTGGAATGAGCGCTGAACTAGTTGCAGAAGCAATAGGCCCCGCCAATGGATCTACTTCAGCCGGCGCAAACCATCATTAACAACTAGAACAAAACTTATTAATTGCATGATCAGCCACATCCAGGCAGTTCGATTAACCATGTCAATATTGGCGTGAATTGAAACCATCCCCACAAACAGTATCGAGGCTCGCACAGGGCGTTCTGCAATTGTTACTTGAGTGATTTCTTTAGCACCAAGACCGCCCATGCGCGCACGGACATATTCCTGAGTACCGGCGGCTAGCCAGGCGATGGAAACAACTACAAGCGGGGCGCCAAGAGCGTAGAACGCTAAGGCCCAGAAAAATTCAGAAATACGATCAGCAACAGAATCAGTGATTGCTCCCCACGTACTGTCCATCGACCGAACCATTGCTAGAGAGCCATCTATTCCATCACAGAGTAAGGAGAAGACAAGTAGTGCAATTCCTACCCATGTATGCACACAGCGCCATGTTCCCACTGCTGCAAAGACACCTGCAACTGTTAAGACATGAGGTGAGGTTTTGATTGCAGCAAGTGGCTTCACAAGAGCATAGGAAATAGTGAGCCAACCACGAACGATTCCTTTCACTGGAGTATTTCCGTGAAGGGAGGACCACTTCAGGAAAAAAGCATCACGCTTCACGAGAAATTCCTAAATTATTAACAATCTCTAGTGTGGCGCTAGACGTATTCATCGTATAGAAATGAAGACCTGGTGTTTGAGCGTCTAGCAGCTCTTTACAAAGCCGTGTAGCTATATCAACGCCAATGCGGTGAATTGCATCAGGATTATCTTGATGTCCATCAAACTGTGAAAGCACCTGCCTGGGAATTGGGGTCCCTCCAAGCTCGGCCATGCGATTGAGTTGTGCAAGATTTGTGATGGGAAGAATTCCAGCAATGATAGGCAGCTTCGATCCGCGTTCTTGAAGTTGCTCCACAAGTGAAATATATTTTTCTGCTTCGAAGAAAAATTGAGTTGTGGCAAAACTTGCGCCGAGCTCTTCCTTGCGAATCAACACATCAATATCTTTTTCTCTATTTCCCGCTGATGAAGGATGCCCATCGGGGAATGCAGCAACTCCAATTGTGAATCCCCCGCGTTTTGCTGCCAACTCAACAAGTTGGTCTGCGTGATCAAAGCCACCGGGATGACTTACCCACAGCGCTCTTGGTCCACCGATGGGATCTCCCCGGAGTGCAAGAATGCTGGTGATTCCAGCGCTTTGATAATGATCCAAAATGGATTCAAGTTCGACTCGTGTAGAACCAACGCACGTGAGGTGGGCCACTGTTGCGATGCCCGTGCGAGATGTAAATTCTTCGGCGATACGAATTGTTCGATCGCGGGTACTTCCACCTGCACCATAGGTCACCGAAACAAAGTCAGGGCGGATTTCTCGTAATTGCTCGATGGCATTCCACAGCTTTAACTCACCGGCTTCATCTTTTGGTGGAAAAAGCTCGATGGAAAGTGAGGGAACTGGCGTCTTATCCATAGGGGGTTCAGGGTACCTTTACTGCATGGATTACACGCTCGAAACTGGTGTGGACCCGCTTCGCGAGGCGATAAATAACTCACTCTCTCAATTCGTGGACCGCGAGAACGCATACCTTCGTTCTATTGGAAGTGAGTTACACCCTGTTGCTGACTCACTCAAAAAATTTCTTGTGGATTCGGGTAAGCGCTTTCGTCCACTTTTTGCTGCAGCTGGCTATGTAGGTAGCGGAGGAATACTCGATGCGCCGTCAATCAACGCAGTTGCATCTATAGAACTCGTTCATGTCTGCGCGCTTATTCATGATGACGTCATGGATGCTTCGGATACCAGGCGTGGAGCACCGGCAATTCACAAACTTTTCGAAAAGATTCATCAGGAAAATTCACTCAAGGGATCTGCAGAACAATTTGGAATTGCGAGTGCAATTCTCTTGGGCGATCTGGCTCTTGTGTGGGCGAGCAAAGCTCTTCATGAATCAGGTATGTCATCAGCTTCCCTCTTACGCGCTTTTCCACTTTATGATGAGATGCGCGTAGAGCTCATGGCAGGTCAATACTTAGATGTGTATGAGCAGGCACTTGCTAGTGAAAGTATCGAGCGCTCTCTTAAAGTTGCCCGTTTCAAGTCTGGCAAGTACAGCATTGAACGGCCATTGCATTTTGGTGCCGCCCTCGCTTCAGGTTCCAACATGGAGGCATACAGCGGATATGGGATTCCACTCGGGGAGGCATTTCAACTTCGTGATGATCTACTTGGAGTCTTCGGCGATCCTGCGCAAACTGGAAAACCAGCGGGCGATGACCTACGCGAAGGAAAGCGAACTGTTTTGATTGCCGCAACACTCGAGCGCTCATCTGCACCGGAGAAAACACGTATCAATTCACTGCTGGGAAAGCCTGACCTTTCACTCCCGGAAGTCGAAGAAGTTCACTCTATTATTACGTCAACCGGAGCAGCTGATTTCGTCGAGGCGATGATTGCGGAATTAACGGCGCAAGCATTAGACTCTTTACAATCTCCTACAATCACTTCTGATGCAAAGAAATTTCTTCTGCATATGGCCGATGTCGCAACAAAGAGGAATTATTAATGGCAAAACGTGTTACGGGTCCCACAAACCATGTTGTTATCGTGGGCGCAGGCCTTGCTGGTTTAAGTGCCGCCCTTCGCTTGGCTGGCGCAGGTCGAAAAGTCACAGTCGTTGAACGTGAAAGCGTTCCTGGCGGCCGCAACGGGCTGCTTAAAAAAGATGGCTATGCATTTGATACCGGTCCATCTGTATTAACTATGCCAGATTTAATTGCCGATGCTTTTGCGTGCGTTGGTGAAGATCTGAAGGATTGGCTTGATTTAGTTCCTGTATCCCCTCTGTACCGTGGATTTTTTGATGATGGTTCCCAATTAGACGTTCATGCAGATACCGCTCGGATGCAAGAGGAAATTCGTACAGTTATTGGTGAAAAAGAAGCTGCCGGTTACGCAAAGTACGTCGAATTCGTCACAAAGCTCTACAAATATGAGATGAAAGATTTCATTGATCGCAACATTGATTCCCCACTCAATCTGCTCACGCCGAACCTCGCTAAATTGGTTGCAATTGGTGGTTTCCGTAAATTAGCTCCAAAAGTGGGCCAATACATGAAGGATCCACGTACCCAAAAGATTTATTCATTCCAAGCTATGTACGCAGGAGTCAGTCCCCAACAAGCACTGGCAATCTATGCCGTTATCGCATACATGGATTCTGTAAATGGCGTTTTCTTTCCTAAAGGTGGGATGCACGCCGTTCCTCGGGCAATGGCTGCTGCAGCAGCTAAGCATGGCGTTGAATTCAAATACGACTCCACAGTCACCAGCGTGGAACATGCCGGCGGGCGTGCAAAGGCTGTCATCACCTCAACAGGTGAGCGCATTGAATGCGATGCGCTCATTCTCAATCCTGACCTGCCAGTTGCGTGGCGCGAACTGCTGGGTACAGTGCCACGTAAAGTAAAAACTCTTAATTACTCTCCATCGTGTGTCACGATGCTGGTCGGTTCTAATAGAAGTTATGACCATATCGCTCATCACAATATTCACTTTGGAAAGTCGTGGGACGGCGTTTTTGATGAACTCATCAAGAAAAAAGTATTGATGAGCGACCCAAGTGTGCTCGTTACCGTTCCTACTTTCGACGATCCTTCGTTAGCTCCTGCCGGAAAGAGTTCCTATTACATTCTCTTCCCCACTCCCAATCTCACGGCAAATATTGATTGGAAGAAAGAAAAATCTCGCTACAGAGATGAGATGGTCAAGACTTTAGAATCTCGAGGATACGTTGGCTTCGGCGATTCAATTGAGGTCGAACACATCACTACTCCATTGGATTGGCAAGAAATGGGTCTTGAGGCCGGGGCACCTTTTGCAAGTGCTCACACTTTTTTCCAGACCGGACCATTTCGACCAGCCAACATGGCAAAAGGATTTGAAAACGTTGTGTTCGCAGGATCTGGAACTCAGCCTGGCGTAGGAGTGCCAATGGTTCTTATTTCAGGTCGCCTTGCCGCAGAGAGAATTGTTGGACCGGTTAAATAACCTAGGTGAGCAAAACGCGCATTTGCAGTCCAGGATTATCCTCGCTAAATTTTTGAGCACCACCTAATCCAGGAATCTCCATCAGTACCGCTACGCAATCAACTACGCCCTCACAACGCTTAACAAGCTTTGCTGCCGCGCTAAGGGTTCCGCCAGTGGCAAGAACATCATCAATCAACATCACACGTTCTCCACTTAAAATTGCATCTTGATGAATTTGGATAATATTTTGACCATATTCAAGTGAGTAACTTTCCGAGAAACTTGGCGCAGGAAGTTTGCCACTTTTGCGGATAGGAATAAATCCCTTACCAGTCATTTTTGCTACAGCTGCTGCAAAAATAAACCCTCGTGCCTCAACGCCAGCGATTAAGTCCACGACCTCTGACACCTTTGCAAATTCTTCAACCGCGATACTAAAGCCTTTCCGATCCCTGAGCAGGGGTGTTATGTCCTTGAAAAGAATTCCTGCACTTGGAAAATCTGGCACATCACGAATCAGGCCCCGAAGATAATCCTCCGGAGCCTGATCTGTGTGGATATTTTTAGTAATTACTTACCGATCCAGGTATTGATTGGTGACTGGAAGAAGTAGACCATGAAGAGGCCAGATACTAGAAGCAACAAAGGATGAACCTCTTTGCGACGACCTTGCACAAATCGAATAACGACATGTGAAACGAATCCAGCACCGATACCGACAGAAATGCTGTAGGTAAATGGCATCAAAATCATGGTGAGGAATGCTGGAATTGATACCCCCAGATCCTTCCAATCCAAGTCCTTAATCTGCGACATCATTAAGAAGCCAACGATTACAAGTGCTGGGGTTGCAGCTTCGTAAGGGATGACGGCAACTAATGGCGCCAAGAAAGTAGTGAGCAAGAAAAGAACGCCCGTGACGATTGATGCAAGGCCCGTACGAGCACCTTCACCAACGCCAGAAGCCGATTCGATGTAGCTCGTGTTTGAAGAAATATTTCCAAGCCCGCCACCTACAGCTGCAAGTGAGTCAACAAGAAGAATCCTGTCGTTGTTTGGAATATTTCCTTGACTGTCAATTAAACCGCCTTCGGTCGCAATCGCTGTGACAGTTCCAACGGTGTCAAAGAAGTCAGAAAGGAGCAGAGTAAAAATAAAGAGAATTGCGGTGATAACAGTTACTCGGTTAAACGCCCCAGAAAGGTCGACATGTCCAAAGAGACTAAAATCTGGCTTTGCGAAAATCTTTGAAGGAATACTTGGAACGTTAAGTCCCCATCCCTTTGGATTCACAGTTTTGCCATCAAAGTTAGGGCCGATTTTAAACGCCTTCTCAACGATGATTGCGACAACTGTTGATACCCCGATACCAATAAGAAGTGCGCCTTTAACTTTCTTGACCATCATGGTGATCATCAAAAATAGTCCAAGAGCGAAAACCATAATGGGCCAGCCAACAAGGTTTCCATTGTCGCCAAGTTGGACCGGAACTGGCCCGCTACCTGTACGGCGGACGAAACCAGAGTCAACCAAACCAATCAAAGTAATGAATAGACCTATACCCACCGAGATTGCAATCTTAAGTTGTGCGGGAACTGCGCGAAAAACCGCAGTTCTAAATCCGGTGAGAACAAGTACCGTAATGATCAAACCTTCAATGACGATGAGTCCCATTGCATCTGCCCAAGTCATCTTCGATGCGATTCCAACGGCCACAAAGGTGTTAAGACCCAAACCAGTTGCCAAAGCTAGTGGGAAGTTTGCAACTGCGCCCATGAGGATTGTGAGCAAGCCGGCCATGAGCGCGGTCATCGCTGCAACCATCGCTAAGTTTGGATGATCACCACTGCCACCGAGGAATTTTCCATCGCCATCTTTGGCTAGGCCAATAATGAGTGGATTGAGCGCCACGATGTAAGCCATAGTGAAGAACGTGACGAAACCGCCGCGAATTTCCCGACCGACGGTTGAACCGCGCTCCTTAATTTTGAAATATGAATCGAGCATGAAGGACCCTTCTAATTTTGTTATCGGGGGTGTTTTCGACCCCGTGCAGTTGTGAACTGGATGCAAGCCAGGAGGGAATAGCGAAAACTTACTTGTTGGCGCACAAGAAGACTGGCAAATATGTGCACATGGTGCGGGTTATTTTTCAAAAACCCTCAATGAAGGATTGAGCTTTGAGCCCAAATCTGCACATAAGTAACAGAGGTAATAAGTAGACTCCCCAATATGTACGGTGTGATCGGTAATAACGGTATGCGTGAGTTGAAAGCCGCAGGAATCACTGATCCGGGCTTGGTGGCCTCCTATACCGAATGTAAACGGTTGAACTCTTTGCACGGAAAGACTTACTACCTCGCAACGCTATTGCTTCCAAAATCAAAGCGCCCTTTTGTTCACGCACTTTACGGTTTTGCCCGGTATGCAGATGAAATTGTGGATGACCTAGCTTCGACACTCTCGGAAGATGAAAAAGCGGCGGCCCTGCGAGGGTGGGGCGCACAAGTAATTTGCGATATTAAAGCTGGGATCAGCCAAGATCCAATAGGCCGTGCACTGGTTGATACCGTACAAAAGTTCACCATTCCAATTCCTCACTTCGAAGCATTTCTTCACTCCATGGAGATGGATTTAACAATCCGTGAATATAAAACTTATGAAGACCTTATGGAATATGTTTACGGTAGCGCAGCCGTTATTGGGCTTCAGATGGTCCCTATTCTCGGCGCCCTCTCCCCTGATGCATATGAATCCGCCAAGAGGTTGGGAATAGCCTTTCAGCTAGCTAATTTTATCCGCGATATTGGTGAGGATTTAGATCGTGGGCGGATCTATATTCCCATTGAAGACTTAGAAAAATTCAACGTGAGCCGTGAAGACTTACATGCCCGAGTTCTAACACCAAATATTATAAATTTGATTAAATTTGAAATTGAGAGAGTGCGAACACTTCAACGGGAGGCAAACCCCGGAATTGCATTACTCGAAGCAGCAAGCCGTCCGTGCATAGAGGCCGCGAGTGAGTTGTACTGTGGAATTGTTGATGAAGTAGAGGCGATTGGTTATGACGTCTTCAACGCGAGAGCTAAAACATCGACATGGCGCAGATTGAGAGTGGCGCTGCCGGCTTACTTGAGAGCTATCAAAGCTCGTTAGAGTTTCTTTCCCCAATAACTCCATGACTGCAAGATTCCAAGAACCAAGGCAAAACCGAAGAGTAAATCTTCAATAGGAGCACTAGCAATTCTCCAACCAATAATTTGGTGGCTGTCGTACATAACAATATTTCGGGAAGTTAGCCACCAATTTGTCAGCAATTGAAAGGGAAGAATAATTGCATATGAAGTCCAAAAACTCTTTCTAAAAATCATCCGTGTCCGGGTGAGCTGCGAGTCTGCTAATAGCGCCGCTAAAACTGCGATACAGGAGAGCTGGGTGTAGCTCATCGCTCATCTCCCACTGCCCAGTGGGATTTAACGCGCCGTACGGCTTCGATTGTCATAATTGCAGCAAGAGGGACAATCACGAAAAAAAGAAATTCTTCTATGGGGATTTGCCCCGGTAAGTAAATACCGAGTATTTGTTTTTTATCAAAGTGCCAGTGTCCAACGTGGACCGCATAAAGGTCCCAGACAAGAAATATCGCCGCAACGGGAGCAATGGTTAAAACCACTCTCTTCACGCGTTTCAAAACAGCGACTTTAAATATAACCTCTAGCCAGAAAGATCCCATCACCGTAAATGCCAGCATGGCAACATATCCAAATTTCAACACATCTCATTCTCTCATTTAGCGGCACATTCGGTGCTAAAGTGCGCAGTATCGGGAGCCGATTTATCGGCTGAGAGGACCTGAAGTCCAGGTCGACCGTCGTACCAGTTCGGTAATGCGAATTGGAAAGGGCTGGTGTAAATAATGCACACAATTAACTCATTTTTAATGACAACCGTAATCACAGCATGGGATTACAAGCTTTCTTTCCTTGAACTTATTGCATTCATAACATCTGTTGTTGGGGTTGCCTTAGGTATTTTTGGACCTCGCTCAACATGGCCATGGTGGAACCTGTCGAGCCTGCTATATGCCGTTCTCTTCTTTGAGCAAAAATATTATGCGAGCGGCGCGATCCAGTTTGTATTTATCGCCGGAGGATTTTGGGGTTGGTATGGGTGGGGGCCACAAGGAGCTAAGCCGGAAAGACTGAGCAGGAACTTAAAAAATAGATGGTCCCTAGGGCTGGTAATTCTTTGGTTCGCTCTTTATCCGATTCTCCTTCACATCGGAGCCGCCGCCTCGCTCACAGATGCTTTTGGCTTTGCTGGAAGCTGTGTCGCTCAAGTCATCATGATTCAACAAAAGTATGAGGCGTGGCCATTGTGGTTCATCGTTGACGCCGTATACACATACCAGTATTGGCATGGTGGGTTATACCTCACGGCAATTCTTTACTTGATTTTTGTTGGCCTAGCCGTCGGTGGTTGGGCAAGATGGTTACGCGAAGCAAAAAAACATGAACTCATTAATTCTTGAAGGACTTTTAACTCTCAACGGCACAAAGATAACTCTCTCCATTGATGGAGTTGCTGGGAGTGGGAAAACAACCTTGGCTGGTGAATGCGAAAAAGTCCTTGAGGACCGGGGGTTTTCTGTCATCACGATTCACATGGATGATTTATACAGCGGCTGGAGCAATGCCCTAACTCCAGCGCTGTCACAAAAACTCCTTTCTGTTGTTGATGGATTTAAAAGAGGAGAAATCACAATTGCCTCATACAACTGGCTCGAGGGTGATTTTGATAAACCGAAAAGTTTCAAATCACCTGACATCTTAATTCTCGAAGGTGTAGGCAGTGGCCAGACTTCTATAAGAGATGACGTTGCAATGTCTATCTGGATTGAAATGGATGCAGAAATTGCTGTGGGTCGCGTAATTGCTCGGGATGGTGAAGGCGTCAGGCAATACATGAATCAATGGCTATTGGATCAAGAGGCTCATTTTCGGGCCGAGGGAACTCGAGGTGCTGCGGATTACTGCATCGATGGCGCGCCCTAAGCCCTACTTTCAGCTAAAAACTCTAAAATTTCAATGTGTCTGACTTAACCGGCGAACTAATCGATGGCCGCTACCAGTTACAAAAACTTATTGCAGCTGGTGGCATGGCATCTATATATGTCGCAATGGACCTTCGCTTGGACCGCCTAGTAGCAGTAAAAATCATGCATCCACATCTTGCTAACGATGAAGATTTCGTCAACCGATTTATAAAAGAAGCTAAAGCTACCGCGGCCCTCAATCATCCCAACGTTGTTTCTATTCAAGATCAAGGCTGGAACGAGGGGGGCTCGCCAGCGGTTTTCATAGTTATGGAATATATCGACGGCAACACCTTGCGGGATTATCTCTTCGAACGCGGTTCACTACCCATGAGCGAAGTACTCCGTTTTTTGATACCTGTCGTTAGCGCTCTAGCAGAGGCACACTCACTTGGAATTATTCATCGTGACATAAAGCCTGAAAATATTCTTATCTCCAAAGATGGCCGCGTTAAGATTGCTGACTTTGGGTTAGCGCGCGGAGATCAATTAGGATCAACCCAAACGGCTGAATCAAGTGTGGTCTTGGGAAGTGTTTCCTATCTTTCACCCGAACAAGTTCAACGCGGAATATCAGATGCTCGTAGTGATGTTTACTCCCTTGGTATCGTCCTTTTCGAGCTTCTCATTGGGCGTAAGCCGTTTGAGGGTGACACCCCCATCCAAATTGCATATAAGCATGTCAATGATCGCGTCCCAAGCGTTCGGTCAATCAAAGCTGATATCCCTGAGAATTTAGATCAACTTATTACCCAAGCAACTTCGCCTAATCCTGATCATCGATTTAAGGATGCGCGTGAGCTACTCAATGCGCTAAGAACGATTCAAGAATCCATAGATCCGCAAAAACGACAGTTGAGCCTGGAACTTGATCTGCCAATCCCGCCAGCTCGTACGGTAAAAACTAGCAAAACTAGCAAAACTAGCAAAACTAGAAATGTTGAAAAGGGTGAGATCCGTAGCGGGAATCAAGTAATTGATCGCGTCAAGAGTTTCACTCAACCGATAAAACCTCCAGAGACAACTCCGACATCAGAAATTAGAAGGCGAGCATCCAAGCGCGTGAAAAGAAACCGAATTATTGCAGTTGCGCTAGTAGTAACACTATCCGGAGCTGGCTGGTACCAATTTATTGGCCCGGGTTCGCAAATCGCAATTCCATCGGTTGTTGGATTATCTGTGAGTGATGCTAAAAAGCAAATTGCACAGCTTGGATTAGTTGCCGATATTTCATCTCAAGACTTCAGCGAAGATGTTGATAAAGGACTTGTTTTAACTTCTATTCCGGGAGGTGGCGGGCACCTGCCTAAAGGACAAACCGTGCACCTAATTCTTTCAAAGGGCAAAGAGCGAATTTCAATTCCGTCCCTCGCCGGCCTTACTCAGGATGCCGCCACTGTTGCACTTATAAATGCAGGGCTTAAAGTCGGAAATGTAACTCAAGTGTTTGATATGAAAATTGCCGCAACATTGGTCGTGAATGGAAATCCTGCGGCAGCAACTCTGGTGCGAAGAAATTCAATCGTTGATCTCATCATCAGTAAGGGAATTGAACAGTTGTCTCTGAATTCTTACGTTGGCAAAACTTCTGATCAGGCAACTAATGAGTTAACCGATGCAGGATTTGTAGTAAAGAGCGCCTTTTCTTACAGTGAAGTTGTCCCGGCTGGCGCCGTAATCTCGCAGACTCCGAGTGATGCCACGGGTGTAACAAGTGCTCCTAAAGGTTCCACGATTACTCTTGTCATATCTCGCGGAACCCAATTTGTCTTTATTCCAAACCTCTTCTCGCTCAGTGAGGCAGAAGCTCGCACTTCATTAGAAAGTCTCCAGTTGAAGGTGAGTGTCAAGAAGATTGGCAGTAAAAAGATTAAGAAAGTTACTGGAATTTCACCCAAAGTTGGGGCTCAGGTTAAGCGCGGGACGCTTATCGTGATAACACTGAGTTAAGCCTTGATAGGCTGACGGGATGCTCGCTTCCAAAAGCTCAAAAGATTCAATTCTTCCGCGCATTGGCGCCCACACTCCCACTTCAGGTGGGATGGCAAAGCGATCAATTGAGTACGCACTGACTACTGAATCTGAGGCCATTCAAGTATTTGCAAGCAACCCACGTGGCTGGGCAATGCCGGAGACAAATCACGAAGCTGATGCAGCTTTTCGTGCTAAAACTCAAGAGCACGACATTGAAGCTTATGTGCACGCACCTTTTCTTATTAATTTAGGCTCTCCAACTCCATCTACCTATGAAAACTCGCTCGCATCAACTGCCTATTCCCTCAAACGTGGCAGGGAAATTGGTGCTCACGGAGTAGTGATACACACTGGCTCAGCTGTTGATGAGAGCCATATTTCAAATGCTTGGAAGCAGATTAATAAAGGCATGATGCCGATTCTTAAGAAATTAACAGATGAAGATCCGTGGTTGTTACTTGAACCAACCGCCGGTCAAGGACAGTCACTGGTAAAAAAGCTCGATGACCTCACTAAATACTTTGAAGCTCTTGAATGGCATCCAAAAGTTGGTGTCTGCCTGGACACGTGCCATGTATTTGCAGCCGGACACGACATTGCAAAGAAGGGCGGCATGACGCAGACTCTAGATTTGCTCGTGAGTCTGGTTGGAATCGAACGCATCCAACTTATTCACGCCAATGATTCAATGGATGTGTGCGGTGCCCTTAAAGACCGCCATCAAAATATCGGGCAAGGCGAAATTGGTGCCAAGCCTTTCGAAGAACTCTTGGCTCACCCTGCAGTGCGCAACGCTCCCCTAATTCTTGAAACCCCTGGAATGGAGCCCGAGCATGGACCAGAGGTGGCGATGCTGAAAAAAATACGATCAAAGGTTAATAAGTAATTGCGTAATAAATACGCCCTAACAGGGATCTTATTATCTGTTGCCGTAATTTGGGGCAGCGCTTTTGTTGTAATGAAAGACACTCTGCATCGCCAAGATGTGAATTCATTTCTCGCATGTAGGTTCATATTGGCGGCGCTTATTATGGCTATTTTGCGACCAAAAGCCTTCGCTCATTTTGATAGGAAATTTCTTACTCGTGGAATAATTCTTGGCGTCCTCCTAGGGTGCGGATATATTTTCCAAACTTTTGGGCTCACTTTAACTAGCGTTGCCAAGACAGGATTCATCACAGGACTTTATGCGGTCTTTACACCTCTCATAGCTGCCGGACTACTGAAGAAACATATTTCTAAAATTCAATGGCTCTCCGTCGGACTTGCCGCTGTGGGGCTAGCCTTCCTTTCGATGAATGGCTTCTCTATGGGGCTGGGCGAATTTTTAGTCGTTATAAGTGCTGCATTTTATGCCGGACACATCGTTGCACTCAGCGAGTGGAGTGCGGGGGCAAATGCATATGCACTCACCGTCTTGCAATTAGGAGTAGTAGGAATTATTTGCTTCATCGCTTCACTAAAAAGCGGATTTCATATGCCTCCCGATAGCGGTGTTTGGAAGGCGATTATTTACACTGCGATTTTCGCCAGTGCTTTTGCCTTCATTGTGCAGACCTGGGTTCAATCATTTATGTCTGCAACAAGCACAGGGATCATCTTGACGATGGAATATATATTTGCAGCTCTCTTTGGAGTCTGGTTCGGGCACGAATCCCTCACTCTTCGGGTAGTCATAGGCGGGAGCCTTGTGATTGCCGCTATGTACATCATCATTACCGATGAAGGACGTGAGAGAATTCCTGCATGATTGATCTGCGCTCTGACACCGTAACAAAGCCCAGCGATGAGATGCGCGCTGCAATCGCTGCTGCTCCAGTTGGGGATGATGTCTATTCAGATGATCCAACTGTAAACGCTCTCGAGGAACGAGTATCGATTCTCTTTGGTAAGGAAGCGGGAGTTTTTACACCCACAGGCTCTCTCTCCAATCAACTGGGGATTCGAACCTTGGTTAAGCCAGGTGAAGAACTTCTTACTGAAACTTTTTCACACATTGTGAGGGCAGAGCTGGGCGCTGGAGCAGCTTTTAGCGGCATAACTACCCGCACGTGGGAAGGTGATCACGGCTTGCTTGTAGCAGAGGACGCGATGGAAATTGCTCGTCCAGATTCTGGGCCATACCTGGTTTCTACAACAGCTATTGCAGTTGAAAATACTCATAACTTTGGCGGAGGCAGCGTCCAACCAATCGAGGAAATCCGCAAACTCCGTAAACTTACTCACGATGTTGGGATTGCAACTCATTTGGATGGCGCCAGAATCTGGAATGCGCACGTTGCAACAGGAATATCATTTAAAGAATATGCCGAAAACTTTGACACAGTGAGCGTATGTTTTTCTAAAGGACTCGGGGCGCCTATAGGTTCCATGCTGCTCTCGACAAAAGAACGAGTAGCTGAGGCGAGAGTTTGGCGCAAGCGCTATGGAGCCGGCATGCGACAGGTTGGAATTTTGGCTGCAGCGATTAATTTTGCTCTCGATAACAATATTCCTTCACTTGCAGAAGATCACCGAAGAGCCAGAGAGATCGCAGCCGCATGTGCACAGGTGCAACCTTCGGTTGTGGACTTAAAATATGTGCACACCAATATTGTCGTGTTAGAACTTGGTGGCTCATCCAAAACTGCCCAACAAATCAATCTGCAATTAAAAGATGCAGGCATACTTGCAAGCGCCCTAGGCCCACACACTTTGCGCCTGGTCACCCACCGGGATTTAACAGATGCTGATATATCTAAAACGAACTCTATTTTACCTGACTTACTTCAGCGCGCCTTCAAAGCGTAACAACCACTCTTTTGCCTGCAGCCCAAAAGCATAATTTCCAAGAGCTCCGCCACTTTTAACAATTCGATGGCAAGGAACTATCGGTGCAATGAGATTTCTTGCACAGGCGCTACCTGCAGCCCGTACGGCATTTTCAGAACCTGCTCGTTTTGCTAATTCTGCATATGACATTGTTTTCCCCGCTGGGACTTTGCGCATGATTTTCCAGACCGATTGAAAGAATTCACCGCCGGGTTGTCGCGTTTTAATTCCGTTGAAAGCAGTCAAATCTCCATCAAAATAATCTTTTACAAGATCGCTGATGATCGGAATACTGCGCACAGATTTAAATTCCCGAACGGAATCATTCTTATCCATCCTGGCAATGAGCTCATCAAATCCTTCAAAACCAGCTGCAAGCAAGACGTGCTCATCGCTTATCAGATAGAGATTCCCCACCGGAGTCTTCTGAGACGTCTGCGAAAGCATCCCAAAATCCTAGACCCGAATTAACGGTCGCGGAGCATTTCGGCAACAAGAAAAGCTAGCTCCAAGGACTGCGTGTGGTTGAGCCGGGGGTCGCATGCCGTTTCATAACGGCCCGCAAGGTCTGCCTCGGAAATCTGCTCCCCTCCTCCCACGCACTCGGTGACATCATCACCGGTAAGTTCGATGTGGACCCCGCCTGGATGCGTTCCAAGCTTCTTGTGAACTTCAAAGAATCCTCGAACTTCATCCATAACATCTTCAAATTTGCGGGTCTTGTATCCGGTCGAAGTTTCATATGTGTTTCCATGCATTGGATCGCAAACCCATAGAACCTTTGCTCCTGATTTTGTAATTGCCTCAACAATTGCCGGCAACTTCTCGCGGATCTGACCAGCTCCCATCCGCGTAATAAAAGTGAGACGTCCTGGCTCGTTATCCGGGTTCAATTTTGCAATCATAGCGAGTGCATCTTCTGGAGTCGTTTTAGGACCAATCTTTACTCCAATAGGATTTTGAATTTTTGATGCAAAATCAATATGCGCTCCATCAAGCTGACGTGTGCGCTCCCCTACCCAGACAAAGTGTCCAGAAACATCGTATGGCAGCCCAGTGCGCGAATCGATGCGCGTTAAAGCCTTTTCATATTCAAGAATCAACGCCTCATGGCTTGAATAAAAATCCACAGTCTTAAATGCTTCTGGATCTACTCCAGCAGAAACCATGAACTCCAGTGCGCGACCGATTTCATTGGCAAGCTGCTCATAGCGTGCGCCAAATCGTGGGTCACTAGCAAATCCCTTGTTCCATTCGTGAACTTGTCGCAAATCTGCAAATCCACCAGTTGTAAATGCGCGAACCAAATTGAGTGTGGCAGCTGAGGTGTTGTAGACCTGTACAAGTCTTTGAGGGTTGGGAGTGCGAGCTTCTACAGTGAATGCAAGATCGTTAACGGCGTCACCGCGGTAAGCTGGAAGTGTTACGCCATCACGAGTTTCGTCATTGTTGCTGCGTGGTTTTGCAAATTGGCCAGCCATGCGTCCTACTTTTATCACCGGCATGCTGGCAAAATATTGAAGAACTGCGGCCATCTGGAGAATAGTCTTGATTCGATTACGAATTGAATCGGCAGTAGCGGCAACAAAAGTTTCCGCGCAATCCCCGCCTTGTAGCCAAAATGCTCGACCCTCTGCTGCTTCGGCAATGCGAGCTTTTAAATTGTCACATTCACCAGCGAAAACAAGTGGTGGTAACTTCTTGAGTTCTTCAACAGCCTTGCGAATCGGCTCGCCCTCAGGTCCACCTGGCCATTGTGGTTGCTGGGCAGCCACAAGGCCGGGCGTAAAAATCGAATCCAGTTTTGAGGAAGTCATATGAGAATTCTACGGTTGAAAAAGATCGCGGCGCGACCAATTATCCGAAGAAGACCTGCGCTTCAGCATAAAGATCTGGGGTAACGAGCTTCAATTGCGTTGTTGCCGAAGCAAGTGGAACTCTTTCAATCTTCGTTCCGTGAAGGGCGACCATCTTTCCGTAATCTCCCTCATGAATGGCGGTGATGGCATGAAGACCGAACCGAGTTGCAAGCACGCGATCAAAAGCCGTTGGTGAACCACCACGTTGTATGTGCCCTAAAACTGATGTGCGAGCTTCTTTACCGGTGCGATTTTCAATTTCACCGGCAAGCCATTCGCCGATTCCAGCGAGTTTGACATGGCCGAAGGCATCCAGAGGAGTGTCTTTGACCATCATGTCGCCATCCTGAGGAATCGCACCTTCGGCGATAACGATGATGGGAGCGTACGAGGATTCAAAACGAGAGTTAACCCAATCGCAGACTTTATCGAGGGAAAACTTTACTTCTGGAATCAATATACAAGATGCGCCACCAGCAATACCTGCATGCAAGGCAATCCAACCAGCATGGCGACCCATTACTTCAACGATGAGAGCGCGATGGTGAGATTCAGCAGTGGTGTGAAGACGATCAATTGCATCGACCGCAATATTTACTGCAGTATCAAAACCAAATGTGTAATCCGTGTTATTGAGATCATTATCAATTGTCTTTGGCACACCGACAACTTTTACTCCAAGAGAATCTAACTTTGTAGCAACGCCGAGAGTATCTTCTCCACCAATCGCAACGAGGGCATCAATTCCCTTGGCAGCCAAATTTTCTTTAATCTTCTCAACGCCGCCCTCAATTTTAAATGGGTTTGTGCGGGAGGATCCAAGAATTGTTCCACCGCGAGGCAAAATTCCACGAGTAGTTGCTAAATCAAGTGGCATCGTAAGTCCCTCAAGGGGACCCTTCCAGCCGTCACGAAAACCTACGAATTCATATCCGTATTCTTTAATTCCCTTTCGCACAACCCCGCGAATAACAGCATTAAGGCCAGGACAATCCCCGCCGCCTGTGAGTACACCAATACGCATCTGAAAAATCTCCAAAATCGATTTATTAAAATCTGTAAAGCAGCTGGTCAACGATGACGGCGTAAGTCTACCCCGTCAGCCTTGCCAAGTTAAAAAGGAGCGCTCATTCCCCACTCCTGCAGTATTCTTTGCATACAGAAAAGTCGTGATTGCGCAGATCATCTTAAAACGGGGCCTTGATAATGTTGAGTTATTTGTACTTACGTAGGGCGCTAGGCCGATGACAAAACGCAGTTGGGCGCTATTTATAGCCGCTGGAATTCTTTGGGGGGTCCCCTACCTTTTTATTAAAATTGCAGTGGAGCCTGGTGGTTTTCAACCTGGTTTTCTTGTTTTTGCGCGCGTAAGTCTAGGCGCAATCTTTCTACTTCCTTTGGCGTTAAGACAAGGCCTTATTCCTGAAGCTATGAAATATTTCAAGTGGATTCTGCTTTATTCAATAATTGAATTAGTTGGACCGTGGTATTTCTTATCCAGTGCCGAGCGTCATGTGACCTCCGGCTTGGCAGGCCTATTGATTGCAACAGTTCCCTTCTGGTCCACGATTCTGGCTTCACTTTTGGGCGATCACACTGTCTGGCAGCCACTTCGAATTATCGGAATGATTGTTGGGTTTGCAGGCGTCGTGCTTGTTGTTGGATTAGAGAGTTTACGCGGACATAACAGCAAAAGTGCGGTCTTCGTGATTTTGTTGGCAGCACTGGGTTATGCAATAGCGCCACTAATGATCAGAAAAAAAGCGTCTACCCTCAATGGGCTAGCGATTAATAGCGTTGCAATGGTCTGCACCGCCATCATCTATATCCCAGTTGGCATAATCCAGTGGCCAACGAAAGCGCCAAATACAAGTGCAATGTGGTCTCTCATCATCCTGGGGATATTTCCTACAGCTATTGCCTTTGTAGTCTTCTTTAAGGTCATTGTCGATGTTGGACCTACCCGTGCTTCAATGGTTACATATATCAATACCGCCGTAGCAGTTCTGCTGGGAATCGTTGTGCTCGGTGAGCCACTAACTTTGGGAATTGGGCTTGGACTTCCACTTATCTTAATTGGCTCTTACTTATCTGGAAGAAAAAAAGTTACTCAGTAAATCCAAATCGCTTCAGTAACTTAGGATCTCGCTGCCAGTCTTTTGATACTTTCACATGTAGGCCAAGAAAAACTTTACAACCTAAAAATATTTCAATGCTTTTACGGGACTGCATACCAATCTCTTTCAAGCGAGAGCCTCGAGCCCCTAAGATAATTCCCTTTTGGCTGTCACGCTCTACGTGAATCGTGGCATGAATATCGTAAAACTCTTTATTTTCACGTTTATCAAATTCATCAATTGTGACAAAGATTGAATGTGGTACTTCTTCAAAAACATCCTGTATGGCAGCTTCCCGGATGAGTTCAGAAAGTGTCATTTCAGCTGCTTGGTCAGTCGTAATGTCTTCCGGGTACAGGGCATGTGATTCCGGTAATGAACTAACGAGAAGCTCTGTCAAAAGTTCAATCTGCGTGTATTCAACTGCAGAAATAGGAACGACTTCACGCACCATGAGTTTTGTTTTTGCGATGAATTCTGCAACTTCTCCAAGTTTGGCAACAATCTGATCTTTACCGACCCGGTCAATTTTCGTAACAACAAGATAAACATTGCGAATATGTTCTAACTGCTTAGCGATGTACTCATCGCCCGCACCGATTGCCTCGTCCGCTGGCAAGCACAATACGGCGGCATCTACCGATATGAGATTTTGGTTAACCATTTCATTCAGGCGTGATCCTAGGAGCGTTTTAGGCTTGTGGATTCCGGGTGTATCGACAACCACCATCTGATAATCCGCTCGAGTAAGAATTCCCCGGATTGGATTACGGGTGGTGTTTGGATGAGCTGATGTAATGACAATCTTTTTACCGATGAGTGCATTCACGAGTGTTGATTTTCCCGTGTTTGGGCGTCCAACAATGGCGACAAACCCTGCACGGAAAGGTGAACTCATCCATCTATTCTCGCATCATTAAGCGGGAGAACCAATTCCATAACATCTGCAACGCATGAAACGAGTTCTGCTTCATGATTTGCTATCAATCGATGACATCCTTCACTTGCTGGAGAGGTTATTGAGCCTGGAACTGCCATCACCATTCTCATTATTTCCAATGCATCGCGAGCAGTTCGAAGTGATCCACTGCGATACGCAGCTTCAACAACAATTGTTCCTCGGGTAAGAGCTGCAATTAATCGATTTCGAATGAGAAATCTCGCAGGATGCGCATGAACATTCGGCAGAACTTCGGAGATCAGCAATCCGCTCTCTTCAATCTCACGAAAAAGCTTCTCATTTCCTGCTGGATAAATTTGATTCATGCCGCCACCTAGCACGACGACTGTTTTACCTTCTGCAGCAAGTGTGCCTTTATGCGCAGCTGTATCTATCCCATAGGCCCCGCCGCTCACCACAGTCCAATCACGATCAGCGAATCCAGCTGCGAATTCATTAGCGACGCGGGTGCCATAGGTGGTGGGATTTCGACTTCCAACTATTGCAAGAGATTGATTGCGCAGCAGGCTGGCATCTCCTCGGCAGATCAGCCCGATTGGCGGAGCCACCAAATCTTCTACCTGCATAGGCCACATTGGGCTTTCGGGAGAAACGAGTGAACTCTTGGAATCAAATAATTCCTGCTCTAAAACATTCAGCTCTACTTTGCGAATATGCTCTGTAATTTTTCCGGCTGAGTTTTTACTGCCTATATAGAATCCATCTCTCAAGCGCTCAACAACATACGCTGGCGATTTCTCGCGAATTTCCTTGCTCCAGAATGGTGATCCCCCTTCAATACAAGCCATCAGCAACAGCCGGGCATTTTCATCCTCCGTCACTGCAATATGTCCATTCCTTCTCGAAGTAAATAAGCGATTTCTGTATCTTCTTTGGTCGGAACAGTGTGTCCATTTTGATCAGCAACAGACCAAGCCAACCTCAATACCTTATGAAATCCGCGGGCACTTAGCCGTTCAGAATCTAATTCCATATGCAAAAACGCCATGGCGCTTTTCTCTGCTGTAAACCGACCACGTAATTCACGTGGAGGAATCCGTGAATTGAGTGACCACGAGCATCCTTGGTAGCGCTCGCGAGAAGAGTCACGAGCTGCAATCACGCGCGCTCGCACAACTGCGCTGGATTCTCCAAAGATGTCACTCGCCATTTCAGCTCGGGTGGGCGCTTCGACAAATGTCCGGATATCAATGCGATCAAGCAACGGGCCCGAAAGTTTTTGTAGATAGCGGCGGATTTGAACAGATGAACACTTACATCCTCGCCCTCTGCCGGTGTATTTGCCGCAGGGGCAGGGATTTGCTGCAAGGACTAAAAGAAAATTTGCGGGATATATAACTGTTCCGGATGCTCTAGAAATTGTTACCAAACCAGATTCCAACGGCTGTCGCAATGAATCAAGGACTCCACTCGCACACTCTGGGGCTTCATCCACAAACAGAATGCCTTCGTGAGCAAGACTCACTGCTCCGGGGCGAACCATATGTGAACCACCGCCCACCATGGCAGGCGCAGTTGTCGTGTGGTGGGGTGAAATAAATGGTGGAAGAGTAGAAAGAGCACCGCGCTCCCCCAATATTCCCGCAACAGAATGAATCGCACTGACTTCAAGTGCGCGCTCATGTGAGAGCGGAGGCAAAATAGTTGGAATTCGTTCAGCCAGCATTGTTTTGCCGGTTCCCGGTGGACCAACAAAGAGAATGTGATGCGCTCCTATTGCTGAAATTTCCGATGCATACCGGGCACTTTTTTGCCCCACAACATCGAGAAGATCTAGATGACTCTCTCGCGAAAATTCCTCCGTACTTGATGTCTGCTGTGATTCCTTATCGCCGTGTTCTCCGTGAGTGAGAAAGGCAACTACCGAAGATAAAGATGATGCACTTACTGACTGCATTGTCCGTACAAGGTTCCCTTCGCCACGATTTGCACTGGGAATCACTGACTTTTCAAATCCTTGCTTTGTTGCCGAGAGCAGTGTGGGAAGAACCCCCCGAACAAATCGAAGTGACCCGTCCAGTCCAAGTTCGCCAAGAAAAATTATGTCACCGCATTGCTCTTGAGAAACTTCACCAGTCGCTACAAGAAGAGCTATCGCGATTGGTAAATCAAAATTGGAACCTTTTTTTGGTAACCAGGCAGGAGAGAGTGAAACAATGACACGCCTATTAGGCCAGGTGTAACCAGAATTAACCAAAGCTGAGCGAACCCGGTCACGCGATTCAGTGAGAGCAGTATCAGGCAATCCAAGCAATGTGTAGCTAGGAAGACCTTCAGCGATATCTACTTCAATATCAACAACATGTCCTTCCAGTCCTACCAAAGTCAGTGTTCGGATTCGGGACAAAGCCATTACAAAACCGCCTTTCGATGTTCAATCTCGCAGGCTCCAAAACCATCCATCCACACTCCAGCTGCATCGATTCTGTACTCCTGTCCCCACCTGTGATTCATGGCCATCCACGCTAAAGCTAAACGTTGAAGTCGAAATGCCTTATCGGGTGTGATTGCATCAAAAGGATTGCCGTACATATTGCTTGTACGTGTTTTAACTTCCACAAAGACGATTGCGCCATGGTCATCGCAGACGAGGTCAATTTCACCGCCTTTGATGCGCCAATTCCGATCGATAACTCGCATCCCTTTTTGCTGCAAATACTGCGAGACTGCTTCTTCTCCATTGGCACCAAGTTCTTTGAGCGAGCTTTTTCGTTGCTTCATAATGAACGAAGGCTAAATTGAATTACAAAATGCAATAAGACAAATTTGTAGAGGTGTTAATAAACTACAACTGTGAATTAATAAGTTTGTGAATATTGGCAAAAGACCTGCGATGAACCTGGCTCACGCCAAGTTTCTCGAGTGCTGCAGTGTGTGCGGCAGTGATGTAGCCCTTATGAGCAGCAAATCCATAGCCTGGGTGCTTGGCATCGAGTTCAATCATGATTTGATCCCTATGCACTTTGGCAAGAATTGAAGCCGCACTTATGGATAGTGCAACTTGATCACCTTTCCACACCGCTAACGTAGGCATGTCCATACCTTCTATCGCGTAGCCATCAGTCAATACATACTCTGGAACGACAGTGAGGGTCGAAACGGCCCTTCTCATTCCTTCAAGATTTGATTTATGAAGTCCCAGTTCATCGAGCTCCATGGGCCAAATCTCGATTATCGAAAATGCGAGTGACTCTTCTTTGACAATGGGGAAAAGCTCTTCGCGAACCTTTTCGCTTAATTCTTTTGAATCACGAACACGAGCAAGTGCTTGCGAATTTGAATCCTTGAGAATCACTGCTGCGACAACAAGTGGGCCGGCGCATGGGCCACGTCCTGCTTCATCAACTCCAGCAATTCGCATGATTCCAGAATCGCGAAGCTTACTTTCTATGTTAAGCAGTTTTGACTGCGACCTTAGAGAGGTCATGCCCAACCGTTAAGAACTTAATGTGGTTAAAAGGCCACACAACAAATACTGCGCGACCGACAACGCTCTTCAAGGGAACCATGCCCTTGTGGACATCATCTGTGTGAAAACGTGAATCAGCACTTGCGCCTCTGTGATCGCCCATCACCCAAATAAATCCTAGTGGGACCTTTACATTAAATTTTGAATCACTTGGCGCGTTACCAGCGAATATGTAGGGCTCATTAACAGAAGTCCCATTGACTGTAAGGTGCCCGGCTTTGTCGCAACAAATGATGTTGTCTCCGCCAACTCCTACAACTCTTTTAATTAAATATTGCTTGGCAGGATCAGGCAAGATTCCGACAGCTTCTAATCCAGTTTGTAGTGCGTGAACCGGTGCAGAGGCGTTGGATGGCGCAGGCTCACCCAGCCACTTAGCAGGATCGCGGAATACAACCACTTCTCCGCGGCGAATATCAGAGACAAAATTCGCTAGCTTGTTAACAGCAATGCGATCCCCCACTTGAAGGGTGTTTTCCATCGAACCAGATGGGATAAAGAAGAAATGCAAGAAGAATGTTTTGATAATAATTGAGACAACCAACGCCGAAATAACGATGATTGGCACTTCACGCAGAAGTGAGCCCTTCCTAAAGAAGCGCATGTGAAAAGTTGCGAAAGTTATTCTGCTGTTGCTTCTTCAGCGACTGCTTCGGCAGCTACTGTGTCAACTACAGGCAAGTTTTCTTCTACAACAACTGGCTCAGTAGCAGCTACTGCGACCGGCTCTGCCTTTTTTTCCACCTTAACAATTGTTGGCTCAATGATGTTTGAACCATCAGCGTTACGGCGTTCCTTAATTTTAGAAGCCTTGCCGCGAAGATCGCGAAGATAATAAAGCTTTGCACGGCGAACATCGCCACGACGAACAACTTCGAATTGTTCAATAACTGGTGTGTGCACCGGGAATGTACGTTCTACGCCAACTCCGTATGCAATCTTGCGGATTGTGAAAGTTTCGCGAACTCCAGAACCCTGGCGACGAATAACAAGGCCTTGGAAAATCTGGATACGGCTCTTGTTACCTTCGATAACTCGAACGTGAATCTTTAGTTCATCTCCGGAACGGAAAGAAGGTACATCGGAGCGAAGTGAAGCAGCATCTACTGCATCTAACACGTTCATGGCTTTTCCTAACTTAAAACTAGCTTTAATGAAGAGGGTCTCTCTTGGGTAGGGAAGATCCCTGACCAGAAGGGGTATTTTGCCACAGCCGAGGGAGACTAGCCAATTCGAGCAACCAGGGCAGCGTGCAGGGCTGGTCCAGCGCAAATTGTCATTTCATTACCAGCTGGACCACCATTTCGACCCGAAACCAGGGCCCCCGCCTCTCGGGCAATCAATCCTCCAGCTGCCAAATCCCACTCGTGCAAGTCCTTCTCGAAATATCCGTCAAACCAACCAGATGCAACACCACAGAGATCCACTGCAGCAGCACCTACTCGCCTTATATCGCGCACTTCAACAATCAGCTCTGAAATAAATTTTGCCTGCAATCCACGTTTAGCTTGGTCATATGAAAATCCTGTAGCAATGAGGGCTTCGTGAAGTTCGACCGGATCGGTGCACGAGATTGGCTTGTTATTAAGAAATGCACCATTCCCGCGAACCCCATGCCACAGCGAATTTATAGTGGGAGCATTCACAACGCCAACTAAAACACCTTCGCTATCTTTGGCTGCAATGCTGATATTCCACGCGGGCAATCCGTAAAAATAATTAACAGTGCCGTCAATGGGGTCAATAACCCAAGTGATTCCACTCTTTGATGGCCGCTCACTTCCCTCTTCACCGATTATTCCATCGCCCGGGCGCACCGCAAGGATTGATTCGACAATCAGCTTTTCACTGGCTTGATCCATCTGGGTCGCAAAATCTCGAGCAGATGTCTTCTGCTTAAGGCTGAAATTATCAGGCCTTGGCGTTAACAGGTCTCCGGCTTTGCGTGCCGTGGAAAGTGCCAAGTCCAATAATTCGCGAGCAAGTGGATCCATGACTCGAATCCTACCTCCCACGCTAACTCTCTCCGTTATGGCACTCTTTGCCTCATGAAGGACCTAAGAGTTGTCGGGCGAACTGAGGATGGTACTCAGATTGAGCTCGCCGACGGGGATGGCCAAACTTTTTTTGTTCGCATCAGCGATAACTTGAAGGCCCTGGTCAATCAACCTCGCCTTGTTTCAGTAACCCCGTATGAAGATCGCGCCACTTATTCAGTCAAAGAAATTCAATCCAGACTTCGTTCTGGTGAAAGTGCTGCGGCTATTTCAACCACGACAGATTGGTCACTTGAGAAAATTGAAAAATTCTCCGGTCCCATCATGCAAGAGCGTGCATACGTCATTGGGCTTGCACTTCAAACCCAACTTCGCAGAGATCCATCCGCCCCCACCCTTGCTACTGCAACGATTGCTCAACTCCAACCACGCGGCGTTGATATGTCAGAAGTTGATTGGAATACACATCGAAACGATGACTCAACGTGGACCATTGTCTTGCAATATCCCACAAGTGATGGACGAGGAAGCGCTGAGGCAAATTGGATTTTTGACTTGGATAATCGCACCCTTGTTGCAGATGATGATGGGGCTCGTTGGATTAGTGGGGATGAAAAACCGTTGCGACCCAATACCCCCTCGCACGGGATGGTTTTTGGTGGCGAACAGAGTGCTCCCGCTCCAAGGCTGACCGCTTATTCAGAGTCGGTAACTGTGATTGAGAATGTTTCTTTGTCAGTAGTTCCCGATCACCAGGTGAGCGAAGATGAAGAAAAAGATGAAGAAAAAGATGAAGAAATCCAAGAAACTCCTACGGAATCCATTCCATCAGATGCAAAAAAAGATGGCGTAACTAAGCGAATTCGAATTCCTTCATGGGATGACATCATGTTTGGCACAAAGAAGGACGAGCCGACCGAGTAATTACAGTTCGGCTGTGAGTAGAGGTATTTGTAATTCAATTGATGTAGTTCCACCGTGATGGCCAACCATCTTTCCTTCTTGAGGTTCACGGGTGGGGTCGATCAAAATCAAGGCGCCTTTTGGCACTGCAATTAAATCTCCTAATCGCTCATGCGCATCGACGGTGATATCTGCCCCGATTAACGTAGCAATATTCTTTTTTGTGTACAGCTCAACACGATCTCCTAGTAGTGAATTCCATCGACTCTTCACATCATCAAGAGCCCCTTCGCGCACATAAAGGTGACGAGCTCGTGGCTCTCCACCCAACAGTGTGACCTCCTCCATCAGAGAATTATCTTTTCCAAGTACTAACTTTTCCTCAACATTTACCATGCCGTGATCTGAAGAAAGAAGAAAATATGTCCCGGAAGGTAGCGCTTGCGTAAGTTGCAGAACGAGGTCATTCACAAAGGAAAGAGCATCTAAAAACTTTGCAGAACCAACGCCGTCATTATGGCCAGCGTGATCAAGGTTGTTTACATAGAGATAGGCAAATGAACGAGGCGCAGCAAGTGCACTCTTTGCATATGCGATCATGTCATCGCTGTGATTAGCACCAAGATATTCACTGCCTCTCAAAGTGGCGCGGCTAAAGCCTGTTCCTTCATATCTTTTTGCTGCAATGTAAGAACTCTTAATCCCATCGCTTATTGCGCGCTCATACAAAGTAGGTTGGGATTGCCACATCACAGGATCAACTCGCTCATCCCACTTAAGTGCGTTGAGAAGTCTTCCGGGCTCACCGCTGCGTGGGACTCGAACTGTGTAACCCAACATCCCGTGCACGCCAGGCATTACACCTGTGCCAAGAGTTGCCAGCGCAGTTGCTGTTGTGGATGGAAAAGTAGAATTTAATACAGCGGTACGGTTGAGAGTTGCTAGTGCTGGAAATTGTGCGCCATATTTCTCAACGACGTCATTACCTAACCCATCTACGAGTAATAGGCAGATTCGTTTTGACTGTGGCAGATTGAGCGAATTTGTGAGACCAGCGCCACCTAAAGCAGCAAAAATCGATTGGGAGAGATCCTGTAATCCGGCTGGCACGGTCACACTTTAGGCTAAGTGTGCCGCGAAAGGTGTCGGTCACCGAAAACTACGACTTCTATTGGCAAGATACGCGCGTGGCAAAGACTCCAGCGAAACCTGTAAAAGCGAGTAAGGCAACTAAAGTCGCGCTTCCAAAAGCGGGAGAAAATCCCGGCAAAATCGTAGACATCGATGTGTCGGATGAAATGTCCGAGTCTTTCCTTGAATACGCATATTCCGTTATTTATTCTCGCGCTCTTCCAGATGCTCGCGATGGAATGAAACCGGTACAGCGGCGCATCCTGCACCAGATGTCTGAGATGGGTTTACGGCCAGATAAAGGCCATGTGAAGTGCGCACGTGTTGCTGGAGAAGTAATGGGTAAGTTGCATCCACATGGCGACGGGGCGATTTACGATGCCATGGTTCGTATGGCTCAACCATTCTCCCAGCGATTGCCCCTTGTTGATGGCCACGGAAACTTTGGATCACTCGACGCCGGTCCAGCTGCGATGCGTTACACCGAATCTCGTCTTGCTCCCGCGGCCCTTGCTCTTGTCAATGAAAGTGATGAGAACACTGTCGATTTTGGACCTAACTACGATGGCCAACTTCTTGAGCCACTTGTATTGCCTGCCGCGTTTCCAAATCTTCTTGTCAATGGCGCTTCAGGTATTGCTGTGGGTATGGCGACAAATATGGCGCCTCACAATCTTGGTGAAGTAATTTCGGCAACAAAGTTTTTAATCGAAAATCCTAAGGCCACGTTGAAGCAACTCATGAAGCATGTACCTGCTCCAGATTTCCCAACTGGCGGACAGATTGTTGGGCTTGAAGGCATTGAAGAGGCATATGCGACTGGACGTGGCTCATTTAAGGTGCGCGCAACAGCGGCTATTGAAAAGGTCACCAGCCGCAAAGAGGGCATCGTCATCACCGAGCTTCCTTATAACATCGGCCCAGAAAAGATTGTTGAAAAAATTGCGGCTCTCGTTAAAGCAAAGAAGATTCAAGGAATTTCAGATATCGTCGATCTCACCGATGGCCAGCAAGGCACAAAAGTTGTTGTTGAAATTAAGCCGGCATACGAGGCGGCAGATGTCCTTGAGAAGCTGTATGCACTCACTCCTATGGAAGATGCGTTCTCCATCAACGCCGTGGCTCTGGTGGGCGGCAAGCCCCTCACTCTGGGTCTTAAAGATTTACTCCAAGTCTTTATCGATCACCGTATTGACGTGGTGCGTCGACGCTCTGAATTCCGTAAAGCAAAAGCTGAAGCTCGCCTTAATCTTGTAGATGGACTTCTCAAGGCGATTATTGATATCGATAAAGTCATCAAAATAATTCGTGGAAGTGAAGATGCGGCTGCTGCCAAAGAAGCGCTCATGAAGGGCTTTAAGCTTTCAGATGAGCAGACTACCTACATCCTGGATATGCCCCTTCGTCGCCTTACCAAGATGAGCAAAATTGAACTTGAATCCGAGCAAAAGGAACTGAAGGAAACAATTGCATTCTTGAAAAAACTTCTCTCCTCCGAAGATGCCATCAAACAGCAGGTTTCAGATGAGTTGACTGAGACTTCTAAGGCTTTTGCAACTCCTCGCCGCACTCGCCTGGCTTAGCTTATTTTCTAAGAATTATTTTTTACTAATTTTTTACTAATTTTTTTTAGATGCCCATTCATCTTTGAGGGTGGCATAGATATAAGAGTCGGTCCACTCCCCTTTAAACCAATAATCCTGGATGTAGTGGGCCTCTCTACGCATTCCGATTCGTTCGACCAGCTTCCATGAAGGTGTATTGCGAACATCAATATTGGCAATAACGCGCTGAAAAAGACCTGAATCAAATAGGGCTGTGATCAGAGCAGCACTGGCCTCACTCGCGTATCCCTGGCCACCAAACTTAGGGTTGATGACATAACCAAATTCACCCTTTTTGTGTTCTTTGCTCCGATACATCGCATTCATCTGGCCAATAAGTTGATCATCAGATTTACGACATAAGGCGAGGGTTAAATAGTCGCCCTCTTGCGTAAGGTGGAAAGCAGTCTTGTTGTCCGAAATAGATTTCTCAACTTCTTCCATGTTGCGAACGTTCCATGGGATGTAGCGACATATCTCTGGATCGCTGTGATACTCCAACATAGGCAGTGCATCTTCGTCCTTGAAGGGACGCATATAGAGACGTTCTGATTCGATGGAAGAGAAATCCGCCATTTAGGCGTCGATTCTCTCGCGATCAATTTCAGCAGAAGAGATGAACTCTTTGCGAGGAGCAACTTCATTACCCATCAACAATTCAAACATCTTCTCGGCAGCCGCCGTATCGTTCATAGTAATTCGGCGCAATGTGCGAGCCTCAGGAAGCATGGTCGTCTCGCGAAGTTGATCCGCGTCCATCTCGCCAAGTCCCTTGTAACGTTGAATAGGTTCCTTCCAGCGCTTGCCCTCTTTTGTGAGGCCGGCTGTTACTTTCTTCATTTCATCATCTGAATATGTGTAGATAACTTCTCCGCGTTTTCCACCAATAACATCAATACGATGCAAGGGAGGAATCGCAGCAAATACACGTCCGTCATCAATGAGCGGCTTCATGTAGCGATGGAAAAGAGTAAGCAGCAGGCATCGAATGTGTGCGCCATCAACATCAGCATCAGACATCAAAATTATGCGGCCATAACGAGCATCGTCCAAATTAAATGATTGGCCAGAGCCAGCACCTATCACCTGAATGATGGAGGCGCATTCACTATTTTCAAGCATCTGGGATAGAGATGCTTTTTGAACATTCAAAATTTTGCCACGAATAGGAAGGATTGCTTGGAACTCAGAGTTGCGCGCAGCCTTGGTTGTGCCAAGTGCTGAATCGCCCTCAACAATAAAGAGCTCGGTACGGCCAGTGTCATCAGAGCGACAATCTGAAAGTTTCGTTGGTAGTGATGATGATTCCAATGCATTCTTGCGACGTTGTAAATCTTTGTGTGCGCGAGCAGAAAGGCGGGTGCGAGAGGCGCCAGCAATCTTCTCCATGACAGCTTTTCCTGTCGCTTTATCAATGCGCTTGGTCGTATTGAAGAAATTCTTCATCTCCTCGGCAACAACATTGGCAACTATCTTTGTGGCAGCGGCTGTTCCAAGCACCTCCTTGGTCTGGCCCTCAAACTGGGGTTCAGACATGCGAACTGTTACTACAGCCGTCAAACCTTCCAGGACATCGTCCTTGATCACATCAGCTTCGTTATTTTTTAATACTTTATTGGCACGGAGTGCATCGTTAAATGCTTTTGTGATCGCTCGTTCAAAACCTGCAGTATGTGTTCCGCCTTTAGGTGTTGAAATAATGTTTACGAACGAGGCCATCGTGGTGTCATATCCGTTGCCCCATTGCAGGGCAATGTCGACGCCCATATTTCGTGCGACCTCAGTTGGCATCATGTGTCCTTTGTCATCAAGGACTGGAACAGTTTCGGTGTAATCCCCTGTTCCCTGTAAACGAATTACCTCACCAATAGCTTCATCAGGCCGTAGGAATGTGCAGAATTCGCCAATTCCACCCTTGTGATAGAAAGTTTCAGAGCTCTTGGTTTTCGTGCGATTATCGTTAACAATGAGCGTGAGGCCAGGGACTAGATAAGAGGTTTGGCGTGCACGTGCGTGGATATCTTCAATAGAAAGTTCTGCTTCTTTCAGGAAGATCTGACGATCAAACCACCACTTAATTCGAGTACCGGTGATTTTTGGTGAAATTTTTCCAATTACACGAAGTCCACTGCTCTCGGTGAATGGAGCCTTTGGTCCATCTCCATCAAAAATTCCAGCAGTACCGCGTTGGAATGACATCCAGTGAATTTTGCCGCCACGATCAACTTCAGCATCTAATCTGGAGGCGAGTGCGTTTACAACCGATGCTCCAACTCCATGCAAACCACCTGAGGCTGCATATGAACCACCACCAAATTTTCCACCTGCGTGCAGTTTTGTAAGTACAACTTCCACGCCAGTGAGGCCAGTCTTCGGTTCCTTATCAACAGGAATTCCTCGGCCATCATCATGAACTTCTACAGACCCGTCAGACTCGAGATTAATTTCAATTTTTTTACAGTGCCCACCCAGGGCTTCATCTACTGAGTTATCGATGATTTCCCAAAGGCAATGCATGAGTCCGCGAGAATCAGTTGTGCCGATATACATTCCAGGACGCTTACGAACGGCGTCCAGGCCCTCCAACACCGCTAGATCTTTGGCGGTATAACTTGTTAAGTCTGGAGTTACTTCATCTATGGCCACGGGGAGGAAGGCTATCCTCCGAAAGTGCAATGGATCGCCATACGCGCCGGAAAGGGTGATAAATATGTCCACTTACTGAGAAATGGGCGCAAATTGAGAGAAATATCGCTTAATCATTCGTAATTTCGGGCGGGAATAAACCCCTCATGCTTTATCGTTCTCTTACCACTTAAGCACAATTCACTAGAAGGGCACTTCACATGACAGAGCAGTTGATTCTCGAACCTACGCCTCTCAGTGCGCTCGATCGTTGCGATCGTTGCGGTGCTCAAGCTTATGTTCGGGCAATGCTCCTCAATGGTGGAGAGCTACTTTTCTGTGCTCATCATGGCAAGGAATACGCAGAAGGGCTCAAGAAGGTAACTGTTCGCATCCAAGACGAGTCAAACAAGCTCGTGGATGCTAATAACGACACTCTCCGTTAATAGGTCGTTACTCAGTTTTTAAATGTTTTTAAATTAATCTAAATAATCTCGCAAAACTTGGCTACGTGATGGGTGGCGAAGCTTTGACATTGTCTTTGATTCAATCTGGCGAATTCGTTCACGAGTAACTCCATAAACCTTGCCGATTTCATCCAGTGTCTTTGGCTGGCCATCTGTAAGACCAAATCGCATTGCTACAACACCAGCTTCGCGCTCTGAAAGAGTATCGAGGACTGAGTGCAGCTGCTCTTGGAGAAGTGTGAACGAGACAGCATCTGCAGGAACGATTGCTTCCGAATCCTCAATGAGGTCACCGAACTCTGAATCTCCCTCTTCGCCGAGAGGTGTATGAAGTGAAATTGGTTCGCGTCCGTACTTCTGAACTTCAACAACCTTCTCAGGTGTCATATCTAGCTCTTTGGCAAGCTCTTCTGGTGTCGGTTCGCGCCCTAAATCTTGGAGCATCTGGCGTTGTACGCGAGCGAGTTTGTTAATCACTTCAACCATGTGAACAGGAATACGAATTGTTCGAGCTTGGTCAGCCATCGCACGCGTGATCGCCTGGCGAATCCACCATGTTGCGTATGTCGAAAACTTGTAGCCCTTTGTGTAGTCAAACTTTTCTACAGCACGGATAAGTCCGAGGTTTCCTTCTTGAATCAGATCAAGGAATAACATTCCGCGCCCTGTGTATCGCTTTGCCAGTGATACAACCAAGCGAAGGTTGGCTTCTAGGAGGTGGTTCTTTGCGCGCTTGCCTTGAAGAACGAGAGTCTCAAGCTCACGCTTAAGCTTCTTTTCCATCTTCTTATCTTTAAGAATCATTTCGCCAGCAAAAAGTCCTGCCTCCACTTGGAGTGAAAGTTCAACTTCCATTTCAGCATTCAATAGGGGCACGCGGCCAATGAGTTTTAGATAATCCTTAACAGGATCTGCGGTAGCACCAGCCGTTAAGACTGTTTGCGCTGGCGCATCATCTTCTTCCGAATCCTTGATGGTGAATGCATTTGTTTCATTCTGGGATTCTTCAGCAACGTTAACCACACGGATTTCATTTTTTTCAGACTCTACGATTTCGGTGACTTCTTCAACCAAAGTTTCAAGGTCTTCAAGTTCAACTTCTTCAAGTTCAACTTCTTCGCCATCAATTTTCGTGATGATTGGCTTGCCTGTTTTGCCATCTAACTTAGGTGCAACTTTTGCCGCGGCTTCCTCCAGTGGAGGTAAGCCTTGCTCGGCACGTTTGCGAGCTTCAAGTTCAGCCTTTGTTGGAAAGCGATGTGCTTTCTTCTTTTCTAATTTTGATTTCTCTTCAAGTTCGCGAGCAATGCGAAGGGCTTCAAGTTCAGCTTTTGTTGGAAAACGATGTGGCTTCTTTGCTACAACTTTTTTAGCAGCAATCTTTTTTGCTGGTGCCTTCTTTGTAGAAGTAGCAGCTGCCTTCTTTGCAGGCACCGCCTTTTTAGCAGCGACTTTCTTTGCTGCTTTCTTTACTGCAGCGCCGTTTTTGGGCGCACGAGTTACAGGCACAGAGCATCCTTTGTTATTTGAGCAACTTCATTTTTTAATGAAGAACTTCGAATTCTTTCGTTTTCGTCCTGGATATATTATAAATTGTCCACAGGCATTTATGCACATCGGAAAGCCGCTCTCGAGCGTGTGGCGAGCCTCAATGGGTACTTGAGACTCCCAATTCGACAGCTTTTCTCACTAATCGGCCAACTTCTTCAACTTCAATCAAAAATCCATCATGGCCAAAGGGTGAGGTAATCACGGCCAAAGGCTCGGCAGTTGGAACCAATTCCACGATTTCCTCCTGCAAGCGAGGTGGAAAGAGTCTGTCTGTATCAATGGAAACCACGAGAGTGGGAACTTTAATTGTTGCCAGTGCCGCGCTAACTCCCCCGCGATCGCGTCCCACATCGTGTGAAGCCATTGCTTCGGTTAAGGCGATATATGTATTGGCATCAAATCGATGGGAAAGTTTTTCGGCTTGATGGTCTAAATATGATTCGACAGCAAACCGGCCCGTGTCATCTCCCTGAAGTTCACGGCCAAAGCGAACATCCATTTCACCTTCGGTGCGATAGGTCAGGTGGGCTATTCGACGTGCAATTCCCATTCCTTCAACAGGCCCTTTTTCTTGGTCGTAGTAATCACCGTTGTTGTAAAACGAATCGGCTTTGATGGCACGAATCTGAATCGAGAAACCGCCAATTTGATCACCAGTTGCCACAGCCGATGAACCGATAGTGCAGATTGCGCCAACTCGTTCTGGATAGGCAATGGCCCACTCCAAGGAGCGCATTCCGCCAAGCGATGGTCCAAGGCAGAGAACCCACCGCTTAATTCCAAAAGCATTTGCAACTCGAACTTCAGCTTCAACCAAATCTCGAATTGTGACCGATGGGAAACGAGAGCCCCACGGCTTTCCGTCAGGTGCATTTGTTGATGGGCCAGTACTTCCCTGACAACCACCAATCACATTTGGACAGATGATGAAATATTTATTGGAGTCCAATGGCATTCCGGGGCCGACCATAGATGGCCACCATCCTGGAACATCAGACCATCCAGTCATCGCGTGATTTACAAGTATTGCATTGGACTTTTCTGTATTGAGTTCGCCCCATGTTTGATAGGCAATTCGCGCATTAGAAATTACCTCACCTGATTCGAGTTCCAGAGCTCCGATTTCAAGAAAGCGTCGTTCACCAGGGTCTTGGCCCTCCAGCCAAGCCCCGGTTACTAGATGCCTTTGCGAATCAGCAATCATGGGAAGTTTTCGCAGCCGCTACTCAAATTTAACGAGCAGCCGCGAAGCCTCCTTCAATATCAGACTTAATGTCATTGATATTTTCAATTCCGACAGAGAGGCGAACAAGCCCTGGAGTTACGCCAGCGGCCTTTTGCTCTTCTGCAGAGAGTTGAGAGTGTGTTGTCGATGCCGGATGAATTGCAAGTGAACGCACATCGCCAATATTGGCAACATGTGAATGCAAGACAAGTGCTTCGATGAATTTCTTACCCGCTTCAATTCCACCCTTAAGTTCAAAGGAGAGAACTGAACCGCTGCCCTTTGGCGAATACTTTGTAGCTAGCTTGTGCCAAGGCGATGAAGGAAGAGTTGCGTAGTTGACCTTCTCTACCTGTGGTTGCTTTTCAAGCCACGCAGCCAAATCTTTCGCATTGCTCACATGACGCTCCATGCGAAGTGAAAGTGTCTCTAGGCCCTGGGCCAACAGCCAGGCGTTGAATGGACTTACTGCTGCGCCTGTATCACGAAGCAATGTGAGGCGAATCTTGAAGATGTAGGAAAGGTTGGCGCCAAAGGCAGAGCCAACTCCCAACGCATCGGCATAAACCAGGCCATGGTAGGAAGGATCTGGTTCATTGAAACCAGGGAATTTTGCCTTGTGTTGAGCAAAATCAAATTTTCCAGCATCCACGATTGCGCCAACCACTGCGGTTCCGTGACCAGCAAGGAACTTGGTGGCTGAGTGAACGACCACATCTGCACCGTACTCGATAGGGCGGATTAAGAATGGTGTTGCTACGGTGTTATCAACGATAAGCGGGACGTTGTTTTCGTGAGCAATTTTGGCAACAGTTTCGATATCCAAAATGTCATTCTTTGGATTTGCAATCGTCTCTCCGAAAAATGCCTTCGTATTTGGGCGTACCGCCTTGCGCCAAGATTCTGGGTCATCTGGGTTCTCCACGAAAGTAACATCGATGCCAAACTTCTTGAGCGTGTAATGGAAGAGGTTGTAAGTGCCACCGTAAAGACTTGGTGAGGAAACAATATGATCCCCAGCTTCTGCAACGTTTTGAATTGCATATGTTGTAGCTGCAGATCCTGATGAAACCAAAAGAGCCGCTACGCCACCTTCAAGTGAAGCGATTCGCTGTTCAACGGCATCTTGGGTTGGGTTCATGATGCGCGTATAAATATTTCCAAGCTCTGCAAGACCAAAGAGATTCGCTGCGTGCGTTGTATCTTTAAATTGGTATGCCGTTGTTTGGTAAATAGGAAGTGCGCGCGCACCAGTTGTTGCATCAGGTACTTGACCAGTATGGATCTGGCGAGTTTCAAAAGCTGCTTTAGTTAAATCAAATGACATTACATACTCCTTTTGAATACAGGAGGGCCCTACTTCGTTGTGTGGCCCACGCTTGCCGATGCACTTTGCAGTCGACCTGGTCTTCACCCGGAGCACCCCACCGTGGTGGAGGGTTGCCGTCCAGTAAGCCGGGGCTAAACACTGGAACTCGTGACCTAGGAAAATATTAGATGATTATGAGTTTTCGCGCCACTTGCTCGTTATCGGTAGCCGGCGGTCTTTACCAAATGCCCGACCTGAGATTTTTGTTCCGGGCGGATATTGCCGGCGCTTATATTCGGCCATATCGACCATGCGGATCGTCTTCATTGCCAGTTCCTTATCGAAGCCAGCGGCAAGTAAACCCTCCAGGCCACCATCCTCTTCAATGTAGATCGCAAGCATGGCATCTAGAACTGCGTAATCCGGCAGTGAATCGCTGTCCTTCTGGCCGGGACGCAATTCGGCAGACGGTGCTTTGGAAATTGAACTCTCTGGAATCGGTGGAGTTTCCCCGCGTTCGGCTGCAATCTGGTTGCGCCAGCGAGCAATCTCCCAGACCTGCATCTTGAGTAAATCTTTTATCGGTGCGTATCCCCCAACAGCGTCGCCATACATCGTTGAATACCCGACGGCGAGTTCTGATTTATTTCCAGTGGCTAATACAAGATGTCCTTCTTGATTGGAAATTCCCATCAAGGTTGTTCCGCGCACGCGGGCCTGAACGTTTTCTTCGGCAATGCCAGTCAATCCTAAGTTGGAGATAAATTCATCCACCATAGGTTGGATGTGAACAATCCGGTGATTAAGACCGATGCGATGGGCCAGGTCTGCAGCATCGTGCAGCGAATGTTGCGATGAGTACTTGCTTGGAAGTGCAACTCCAAATACTCGTGCGGCTCCCAATGCGTCGGCTGCGATTGCTGCAGTCACCGCCGAATCAATTCCTCCAGAAAGTCCTAGAATGACGCTGGGAAAACGATTCTTTTCGACATAGTCCCGAAGGCCCGCGACAAGTGCCTGCCAAATTTCGGCGGCGTCCCCAAGTCGCTCTGATTTCTTCAGCGGAATTTTTTCATAATCAGGAACCGGGTCTGATGAGATAACAACATCTGGTTGAGAAGAATTCGACTTGCAGTCAAGATCCACAACAGTCAGACAGTCATCGAATTGAGGTGCGCGGGCAATCACTTCCCCCTTGGCATCCACCAGAATGCTGTCACCGTCAAAAACAAGATCATCCTGTCCGCCGGTCATATTTACATAGATAAGTGGTGCTGCTATTTCTCTTGCGCGTTGCTTCACTAGGGCTGCCCGAACATCATCTTTATCTCGCTCAAAGGGCGAGCCATTTGGCACTACGACAAGTCCAGGTGTGCGCGCGGCAAGGTCTTCAACCGGTCCTTCAAATCTCCAGATATCTTCGCAAATTGCTACTCCGATATCTATGCCATGTAATCGGAATACCAAGGATTTTGTTCCTGCGACAAAATTTCGGAATTCATCAAAGACGCCGTAATTTGGAAGGTGGTGTTTAATGTAGGTCGCAACGACTGCTCCACGATGAATAAGTGCGACTGCGTTTTGTGGCTTGCCATCAACGCTCTCTTTCAGATACCCAATCACTGCAACCAAATCGGCAGGAAGAAGTGGTAGCAGATCGGTAAGGGCTTTTTTAGATGCGCTGCGAAAAGTGGAACGAAGTGCTAAATCTTCTACCGGATATCCAGTCAGCACCATCTCTGGAAAAACGATGAGATGAGCACCGGCTGTATGTGCTAGCTGGGCTTGATTCAAAATCCTTGAGCTATTTCCTGCCAAATCCCCAACGGTGGGATTGATTTGAGCAAGGGCGACTCGTAACTGGGCTTGGGTCGCGCTCATAAGAGAACAGTATCGAAATCTCGCAAATTCAGTTTTGGGTCTAGAATTGAGCCAACCACTAGACGGGGACTCGCAAGGGCACCGATCGAAAAGACAAGTAGGTAAATAGGTAAAAATGTCACGCATCACCATTTCGGACTTAGCCGCCATGAAAAAGCGCGGCGAAAAATGGGCCATGCTCACGTGCTACGAGCAGATGAGCGCATCAGTATTTGAAGAAGCCCAAATCCCTGCCCTTCTCGTCGGGGACTCTGCCGGTAACAATTTTCTTGGTGAAGAAAACACAATCCCTGTAACAGTTGATGAACTAATACCTTTAGCTCGAGCTGTTGTTCGGGGCAATTCCACGGCTCTTGTAGTCGCCGATTTTCCATTCGGCTCTTACGAAACTTCGCCAGCCCAAGCACTTGAAACTGGAGTTCGATTTTTCAAGGAAGCAAAAGTCCAAGCCGTAAAGCTTGAAGGTGGCAAAAAAATAGTTCCACAAATCCAGGCATTGGTAGCAGCTGGAATTCCCGTGATGGGTCACCTCGGCCTCACTCCACAATCTGTCCATGCTTTAGGCGGATTCAAAGTACAGGGGCGAGGGGATGATGCCGAACGAATCAAAGAAGATGCACGAGCGATAGCGAACGCCGGAGTCTTTGGAATCGTTCTGGAACTAGTCCCGGCCGATTTAGCAGCGCAAATAACGGCAGAATTAAATATCCCAACAATCGGAATTGGTGCCGGAAATGGCACCGATGCCCAAGTCTTGGTTTGGACAGATTTGATGGGGCTTACCAAAAATGCTCCTCGATTTGCCCGGGCATATGCCGATCTTCGAAGCACTATGAAGGATGCCGCTGTGGCTTGGAAAAATGATGTCGCCACATCAGCATTTCCTGGCGAGGAAGAAACCTTTCACTAGAAGCCGTGTAGGTTTTGGCAATGCGTAAATTCGCCCTCGATATTTCCCCTCTTCGAAAATATCGCGAGCTTCGCCTTCTTTTTTCATCAGGAATGATCACCCGCCTTGGTTCAGCTATGACGATGGTGGCCATGCCTTTCCAAATGAAAGTCTTGACCAACTCCTACGTCGCCGTCGGCCTAATGGGCGTAGTGCAACTCGTCCCTTTGATTATTTTTGGGCTCTACGGCGGGGTATTGGCTGACTCGGTTGATCGAAAAAAGATGATTTTGATAGCCGAGGCTTCATCCTTGCTAATGACGCTCATTCTCTTTACCAATGCCTTACTCCCCCACCCGCATGTCATTCTTCTTTATTTCGTGGGGGCCGCGTTTGCTGCACTGAATGGACTTTCCGGGCCAAGCCTCGGCGCGATATTGCCACGCATTGTTTCTCATGAAGATATGGCTGCTTCAAATGCACTTATGGGACTTCGCTGGCAGTTTGGTGCAATTCTTGGGCCATCAATTGGTGGCGTCATTGTTTCAACCGCTGGCGTTGCAACTGGTTACGCAATTGATGTCGTTAGCTATGTACTTTCCCTGATGTTTATGTTGCTGCTGCGCCCCGTCCCGCCCGGAGAAAAGAGTGTGGCGCCTAGCCTTAAAAGCCTTATAGATGGCTTGCAATATGCAGTTTCTCGTAAAGATTTACTTGGTACATATCTGGTCGACCTCTCTGCAATGTTTTTTGCAATGCCAGTATCCCTTTTCCCGTTCTGGGCTGACTCGTTACATGCCCGTTGGGCTCTGGGTCTTTTTTATTCCGCCGGAACTGTGGGGGCAATGCTGACAACTCTGACTTCTGGATGGATGAAACATTATCCGCATCATGGTCGCGCCGTGATGCTGGCAGCTATTGGCTGGGGCGGATGCATCAGCCTTGCTGGTTGCTTCAACTCTTTAGCCTTGGTCCTCTTTTTTCTGCTGCTTGCAGGTGCTGCTGATGAGGTCAGTGCACTCTTTCGATCGCTGATTTGGAATCAATCCATTCCCGATGAATATCGCGGGCGGCTAGGGGGAATTGAACTTTTGTCGTACTCAGTCGGACCACTTGGAGGCCAAATGCGTGCCGGTTCGATGGCCGCATGGACAAATTTGCGGACTTCGGTGGTCTCTGGAGGCCTTTTGTGTATCGGATTTGTCGTTTTAGCCGCATCTGCCCTGCCAAAATTTAGAAATTATGATGCTCGAACCAATAAACACGTACTTTCAAAAGAAAAATCTGCCAATAATTTGTAGAACGAGGATGGAAATTAAGTAATCTGCACAAAATAAATAAAAAATAAAGTTGCGACACGCACATGTTTTTTTATACAAAATAGTGGAATGTTTATGTAAATGCTGTCACGATTCTCCTTGAACAGGTTCGGTGACGGATCGAACCATTCTGATAGGAGAACCACGTGGCTGCAGCTAAGAAATCTGCTCCAAAGCGCAAGAAGGCCGCTGCTAAAAAGGCAGCACCTGCAAAGCGTCGTAAGAAGGCCGCTGCTAAGCCAGCTGCTAAGAAGGCACCTGCAAAGCGCCGCAAGAAAGCTGCAAAGCCTGCTGCGAAGAAGGCACCTGCAAAGCGCCGTAAGAAGGCAGCAAAGCCTGCTGCGAAGAAGGCTGCTCCAAAGCGCCGTCGCAAGAAGGCTGCAAAGCCTGCTGCGAAGAAGGCTGCTCCAAAGCGCCGTCGCAAGAAGGCTGCAAAGCCTGCTGCGAAGAAGGCTGCTCCAAAGCGCCGTCGTAAGAAGGCAGCTGCTAAGGCAGCTCCTGCTAAGAAGGCTGCTCCAAAGCGCCGTCGCAAGAAGGCTGCTGCAAAGTAATTTGCAATAAAAAACCCCGCCGCGTTCTGAAAAGAACCGGCGGGGTTTTTTAGTTCCTGAAACTAATTCTTACTCGCATCCTTACCCGCTTTCTTACTAGCGTCGTCCTGTTCAGCCAAATATTGTTCGCGAAGTTGAGTGTGCACGCGATCAAAAATACGTGCCAAATCTTCTTGGTCTTTGACCGTTAAATGATCAATAAATCTATTTCGAATACTGTCGGTATGGTCGGGGGCCGCCTTCACAATTGTCTTCCACCCTCGCTCGGTCATGACAGCCCAAGATCCGCGGCGATCCTCTGCACAAGGTTGGCGTTTAACCCAGCCGGACTTTTCCATGACTTTCATCCGATGGGAAAGCCGGGATTTAGAAAGCATTGCAGTCTCGGCCAATTCGCTCATTCTCATACTTCGATTTTCGGCATCCGAAAGAAGGGCTAATACCTCATAATCGGCAAGGGATAGATCGTGGATATCTAAGTCCCCATCCAAAGCCTCGGTGAGACGACGGGCGGTCATGATGTATGAACGCCATGCTTTCATTTCGCGGGGGTTGAGCCAACGGGGGGCGCTTTTCTTCGTAGCCATTGGCGAATTCTAGGGGCAATTTCACTTTAGTTGAAAGTTCTACAAATAAAATCAGTCCCAAACTCCATTAGGCTTTACTCATGTCTACATTAAAAAGCGGCCTGGCCCTTGAGCATTCAGATCCGACAATTCGAATTCAGGACGATCTCTTCCGGCACATGAACGGAAAATGGCTCAATGAAAGTGAGATCCCCGCTGACCGGGCAGTGGATGGAGCATTCAATGCCCTTCGCGTGAAGGCAGAGAAGGAAGTCTTTGACATTATCGAGGAGCTCTCCAAACATAATCACCCTGCAGGCAGCAATGCCCAGAAAATCGGTGACATGTATCGCTCATTTATGGACGAGGACCGAATTGAAAAATTAGGGATAGGACCACTGGTTGATGAATTAACAGCCGCTAGCTCCCTCAAGACTTCTGATGATTTCATATCGCTACTAGGAGATTTTGAAACTCGTGGCAACGGTGGACTTTTCTATTCATTTATAACGAGTGACCATAAGGATTCAAAAACAAATATCGCCTACATCGGTCAATCTGGAATCAGCCTTCCAGATGAGGCCTATTACCGTGAAGATGAATACGCACCACTTCGGGCAGCGCTGGTGCTGCATATCGAAAAGATGTTCGACCTTGCTGGACTGCCAGATGGTGCAGACCACGCCCGTCGAGTTCTTGCGCTGGAAACAAAGATTGCCGCACACCATTGGGATCAGGTGCGCGATCGTGACAGCCTTGCTACATATAATAAATTCTCCTTGACTGAATTAGCCAAACTTTCAGAGGGCTTTAATTGGGACCTTTATTTAGAGGCTTCCAAAATGCCACGTAAAGTTGTTGAAAGTGTCATCGTTCGTCAGCCATCATTTTTTAGTGGCCTTGGCCAATTACTCGCAGAATTTGCCGCACCAGCTTGGAGTTCTTGGCTGCAATGGCACCTACTTTCAGGAAGCGCACCGTTTCTTAATAAGGCTTTGGTAGAGGAAAACTTCGCATTTTTCGGTACGACTCTTAGCGGAACCCCCGAGCTACGTGAGAGATGGAAGCGCGGAGTATCAATGGTCGAAGGTGTTCTCGGTGAAGCGATTGGTGAAATTTATGTAGCAAAGCATTTTCCTCCAGCAGCCAAAGCGCGAATGGAAGAGCTAGTCAATAATCTTCTCCAGGCGTATCGAGTTGATTTCGCTGCCCTTGATTGGATGACTTCGGAGACAAAGAAAAAAGCTTTTGAGAAGATTGATAAATTCATACCCAAGATTGGGTACCCGGATAAATTCCGAGATTATTCAGCCCTGACTATTTCGGCAGATGACTTGATTGGAAATATTGCCGCAACGACAAAGTTCCAGATGGATTATGAATTTGCCAAAATTGGGGCACCTGTTGATCGCACCGAATGGCACATGTTCCCGCAGACCGTGAATGCTTACTACAACCCAGGCATGAACGAAATTGTCTTTCCGGCTGGAATTCTGCAAGCTCCATTTTTTGATTTGGAAGCCGACGATGCCGCAAATTACGGGGGTATCGGGGCAGTTATTGGGCATGAAGTCGGACATGGATTTGATGACCAAGGTTCAAAATATGACGGTGATGGAAACCTTGTCGACTGGTGGCAGGAAAGTGATCGAGTTGAATTTGAGAAGCGAGCGCAGAAACTGATCGACCAATATGAAGTTCTCTATCCGGTAGATACGCCCGATGTACACGTCAATGGCGCTCTCACTGTCGGTGAAAACATTGGTGACTTGGGTGGACTCACTATTGCGCTAAAAGCGTATGAAATCGCCTTAAAAGGCGCTTCTGCGCCCGTTTTAGAGGGGTTTACAGGCGTACAGAGATTATTCCTTGGTTGGGCACAAGTGTGGCGTGGAAAAGCTCGTATCGAAGAATTAAAGCGGCGCCTGGCAACAGATCCACACTCCCCCAGCGAATTTCGTTGTAACCAAATAGTCAAAAACTTGGATGAGTTCTACCAAGCATTCGATGTCAAAGAAGGGGATGCTCTCTATCTGGCCCCCGAACAGCGCGTTCGAATTTGGTGATTACTTTTTAGCAGCTAATCTGGCAGCTCGGCGAATCGCCTGCTCGGCTGGATCGGGCACAGGAACAGCTTCAATTAATCTGCGGGTGTAATCCTTCTGTGGATTCTTCAATATTGAATCCCGATCGCCTTCTTCAACGAGTAGTCCGTCCTGCATAACGGCGACTCGATGGGACAAAATATCCACAACAGCTAAGTCGTGGCTGATAAAGAGGCAGGCAAACTTTAGTTTTTCTTGCAGCCCTTGGAAGAGTTCTAGGAATCGGGCCTGTACGGAAACATCAAGGGCAGATGTTGGTTCATCAGCGATCAACAAATCTGGTGTCAAAGCCAGGGCGCGGGCAATACCTACGCGTTGGCGCTGGCCACCTGAAAGTTCATGCGGATAGCGGTTGCGATAGCTGCGAGGAAGTTCAACTTGGTCGAGCAAATCTTCAACCAGATGATCAAGTTCTTTATCTTTTGCAATGCCTGCTAGGAAAATTGGCTCGCCAATCGATTCACCGATTGGCAAACGCGGGTTAAGTGATGATGCCGGATCCTGGAAAACAATTCCTGTATGACGACGGATTGCTGAAAGTTCTTTTTGTGTCGCATGGCTTATGTCGCTACCTGCAATCGTAAGTTTGCCGCTTTTAATTGGAATCAAACCGATAGCCGCCCGGCCCACTGTTGTTTTGCCAGAACCGGATTCTCCGACCAGGCCAACAATCTCACCTGGGTAAATTTCAAGATTAAAATTCTTAACAGCAGTAAATGCAGGAATACGACCGCGCTTGGGATATTCGATTGTTACATCTTGCAGAGTTAAAACTGGCGCGGGTTTTGTAAGAGTTTGAAAAGTTAATTCTCGCTTTGGGCTGTGGCCCAGCATTGGTACAGCCGCTAAAAGTTCTTGAGTGTAAGGATGTTGGGGGCGATTAAATATTGCATCCGCAATCCCCGATTCCACGACCTTTCCATCTTTCATCACAAGAATGTCATCTGCCATATCCGCGACAACGCCCATGGCGTGAGTGATAAGTAAAATTGCCGAATTAAGTCGAGTTTTCAGCCCTCGCATTAAATCAAGGATTTCTGCTTGGACAGTTACATCCAGCGCAGTTGTCGGTTCATCAGCCACAAGAAGTGCGGGATCGCAGGCCAGGGCCTGGGCGATCATGGCGCGCTGGCGTTGGCCACCAGAAAGCTGATGAGGGTATTTTTCGAATGACTTTTCAGGGTCCGGAATTTCTACCATCGTCAACAATTCGATAGCGCGAAGACGTGCTTCCTTCGGGCTAGTATCGAAATGGTTTCGCAGGGTCTCAACAATTTGAAAACCAATTGTGTAAACAGGATTAAGGGCTGTCATGGGCTCTTGGAAAATGTAGGCAACTTCTTTTCCACGGAATTTGCGAAGCAATGAGGCCGGAGCACCAATCATTTCCTCGCCTTTAATTTTCACACTTCCGTG
>Ga0136642_1000043_pt1 | contig 80579 bp, 79 predicted proteins | sample LowCatLa1302831Y_FD_115313 | JGI IMG/M metagenome (GOLD analysis project Ga0136642, IMG submission 115313) | Freshwater microbial communities from Lower Cathedral Lake, Yosemite National Park, California, USA - 13028-31Y | ecosystem: Environmental > Aquatic > Freshwater > Lake ... | reverse complement strand
CTCGGGCTCCGGCGCGGTCTCGATCAACGGGCCGCTGGCGGTTGGCAACTACCAGGTCACGGGAACCAGCAGCGACGCCTACGGCAACCTCGGCAGCTTTAGCTACGCGCTCACCGTCACCGCTGCGCTGGTAACTGTTTCTGCTAACTCAGTTACGTACGTCTACGGTGACGCGGTCGTCGCAGATTCGGGTTACACGACGAATCCGGCGTTGACTCCAGGTGTTTTAGTTGGATTGCATTGCGCGACAACCTATGTGCAGGGAGATTTGGCCGGAAGTGCTGATTACACCAATTGCGAGGGTAATACAAACCTAAACTTCCACGTGACGTACCTTCAGGGTACGGTCGTTGTTCTGCAGCGACTCGACCAAGTCGTATTTGCCGATAATCAAGCAAAAACGATCTCCGCTTTTGATGGATCATTGGTTCAACTTCCGGCCAAGCCGCTCTCCGCGAGGACTGGTTTCTCCTTCCTTGGTTGGAGTACGAGTTCATCTGGAGTGCCAATATCTGGTGATTTCCATATTGTTGTTTCTTCGGTCACGCTCTTCGCCCTGTGGCAACCGCTAGTGACCTACGGCATCGCCTATAAGGGGAATGGATCCACCACTGGAAGTGTTGTGGATCCGATGCAGTACGGCTCAGAGACGTCAGCGCTGGTTCTGCCGTGTGGTGCATTGGCGAGGACTAATTTTGTCTTCGATAGCTGGAATACTCGTGCCGATGGCTCGGGACTCAAGTACGTGGCAGGCGACAGCCTATTGATTCGTTCGGCGGTGAATCTTTATGCACAATGGTTGATGATTCCGCGTTTTCAAGTTTTCTATGGTTCCAATGGCGCCACGTCGGGTAGTAGCAGCGACGCCACTAAGTACTTTTCGGGTGAGTCCGCGGTGCTCAAGAGCGAGGGCACTCTCTCTAAGGCTAAATTTACTTTCGTTGGTTGGAACTCGCTGCCTAACGGCTCTGGTATTTCTTACGCTATTGGCGACTCATTGACGCCCGACCTAAGTCAAGTGGCTCTAGGTTCCGTACTCCAAGTGAGTCTGTTCGCCCAATGGCAGGCAATTCCGACTGATGTCGTCGCTTTCGACCCCAACGGTGGCACTGGGACTGACAGCACGTCTGGGCTTGAAGGTACCAGCGTTTTCCTTAGTTCGGGAATGGGATTTAGTAAGCCTGGTTACGACTTTGCCGGTTGGCAGGATGCTTTAGGTAACGATGTTCAGTCGCCCTTGGTGTTAGATGCTTCAACGACACTGTTCGCCCACTGGTCGCCACATCTCTATCAGGTTGTGTACGACTTGAGCCCCGATCGTCGTGATGTGGCCCCCTTGACGGCGAGATACACCTCGGGTTCCACCGTCACGGCGAACACGTCAACTAAATACGCACTAGCGAACTACCGTTTCGCTGGCTGGAGCCTGACTAACGGTGGGACCACACCGAGCTCGTCATTCACCATGGACATGCGTGATGTTCACCTCTTCGCGATTTGGATCTCGACGCTAGCGCGACCCATGGCGTCGGTTTCGTACGACGGTAATGGTGGGACAGGTGCTCCCGTCAGCACTAGTGGCTACGTCGGCGTCACCATCTATCTGTCGAATGGAACTTCACTCCTGCGTACTGGCTACACCTTCGCTGGGTGGAATTATCAATCCGATGGTTCAGGGAGAAGTTTCGCCGCGGGAATGGCGTTCACTCTCACGACGCCGGTGACCCTGTTCGCTCAGTGGACGTCGAACACTTACTCGCTGTTTTACAACATCAATCATGCAGTTGGTCGGACGCCAGCAATTACTTACTATACGGTGGGCGACCCAGGCCTTATTTTGAATTCGGGACTTGGCTTAGAACGAATCGGCTATCACTTTGGTGGTTGGAGCGTTTCGCCAAAGAGCCGGACGTCACTGGGCTACGTACTGACGTTAACTAGCAGCATGCTTGTCTTCGCCGTGTGGATACCCAACGTCTATGTCATAAATTACGAAAGCAACGGTTTGAGTACTGGTTCCGTTCCTGCGAACCAGTCCTACACCGTGGGAACTCCGGGAGTGGTGCTCGACAATGGCTCGTCTATGAGCGAAGTCGGCTACTCGTTTACTGGTTGGAGTCTGACCGCAACTGAGCAGGTCCCGGTTTCAGATCCCTACGTGGCAACTTCGAACGAGACCTTGTATGCAATCTGGTCCGTCAACACGTATGCGGTCAATTACGCAGGCATTGGTTCCGGCGTGATTGGTACCACTGATTCTTTCGTCTTCGGAAATTCGGTGACGATCTCGGTATCGGTGCCTAGTCGACCTGGATACGTTTTTAATGGTTGGAATCCTCAGTCAGATGGTTCTGGCAACGGCTTTGCGGCTGGAGATCTCTATGCTGAGGCGGCCAATCTAACGCTGTACGCCCTGTGGACGGCAAACATCTACACAATTACCTACGACACAAATGGGGCAACCTCGGGTGTGGGCCCCAACTCCTTTACCTACACCGTGGGAACAGACTCCGTGCTGTTGCCAAGCGCAAAGGATTTGACTCGCACCGGCTTTACTTTTGCTGGCTGGTCACTGAGTAGTGATGGAACTTCACCACTATCCTCACCATTTCTACCAACCGAAACCGAGACACTGTTTGCGGTGTGGCGCGCTCATTCCCACACGGTGACCTACCATCTCGGGGCCGACCAGACGGACGCGACCCCGGCAACTGTAAATTATTCGTTCGGAACTACGTATTTCGTAGATTCTGCAATCTCGTACGTTCTGTCAGGAAGTACCTTCGAGGGTTGGAGCATTAAAAACGGTGGAAGCGAGCCCGTCGCTGATTTCGCAATGCCTGACTCGAACGTAGATTTGTACGCAATTTGGTTGAATCAGGGCGGTCAGGGGTCGGTTGTTTACGAGGGCAACGGGGGAGATGGAACGATTGGTGTAACTACGGGAACCGTCGGAAGCTCAGTCGCATTGTCGGTCGGTACTGGCTTCTTGAGGGCTGGCTATGCACTGACGGGCTGGAATAGTGCGGCTGATGGTTCGGGCGACAGTTGGACACTGGGGGCACTCGTAACGATGACCAGTAGCGCCGTCGTGTTTGCCCAGTGGACGGCCAATGCTTCAATTGTTGAGACATTCGATTCTTCAGGTGGAAGTTCGATTACAGCGATCCAGATTCTTAGTGGTTCACCGGTCAGATTGCCGGTGGCGCCAGTTCGTCCTGGCTATGAGTTCACGGGCTGGTCCTTGAACGCGCAGAGTTCGGATTTGGTACCGCCGTCGTACGTGGTCAGTACTGACATCACCTTCTACGCGCGATGGTCACCGTCTCTCACTCTTCTTCCCCCGGCGGTTAGCTCGTTCGCGACTTCGACGGCTCAGTTGGGCACCATTGGTCAACTTACGATCGATAATGCTCAGGGCGCCGTTACTTACGTCACCACGTCAGCGACCTTCCCCAAAGTTTCAGTCTCTGATTCGGGTGCAGTCACGATTTTGCCTGGTGTCATGGAAGGTACCTACCACCTGTCAGGCACTAGTTCGAGCGAAGGTTCACAAGTTGGTGTGTGGAGCGTGACAATTTCTGTAGCAGCCATTGCTCCTTCGACGGTAACTAACCTCACCGCCCTTATTCAGCCGACCGGAAAAGCTGTCGCCTCCTGGGCCCCCCCCGCGCAAAATGGTGGAGCTTCGAATTTGACCTATGACGTTACGATTACATCTGGCGTCGATCAACAAAGTTGTCACACGCTTAACTTGAGCTGCTCGTTTAACGGTTTGATAACAAATCACCAATACAGTTTTAAGGTCACGGTTTCCAATGATGCTGGTACGAGCGATGCGACTACAACTTCGAGCACTGTGCCCGAGTTCCCGCTGACGCCCACTGGAACGCACCAGACAGAAATTTTGCCGGGCGGACCAGCCATGATCATCAGTGCAAACGGGGAGACGCGCCAAGCTCCGGTGGTCGTCATTTCACCTTCAACCATTCAAGTAGTCGACCCGGCCACCGCGCTGGTGCTCCAGGTTGGCAGCGCTGACTCAAAGACAATTGTTACACCCCAATCTCTCGAGGTCACGAGTGGTGAAACGACCCTGATTTCGGGTTCGGGCTACGCCCCATTCACGCAAGTTGCCATTTACGCTTTCTCTACCGCTTACTTCCTGGGCTACGCCATGACCGATGCCAGTGGTCGTTATGCGAGACCAGTGACCTTCCCGCCTGAGCTGCATAAGGGTAACCACACGCTGCAAACCCAAGGTATCTCGAAGAAGGGCGTCACCAAAGCTCTTGCAGCACCCTTCCATGTAGTGGAGCCTTCTCCACCGTCCGCACCTTTGCCCAAGTTGTCTCTTTATTTTGCAACTGGCTCGTCTGGCTTGGGATCCAGAGATCTATCGAACTTGTCGAACTTTATTGCTGCACTAGGTCGAACGAAGGTGAAGTCGATATTTGTGTACGGCTTCAGCTCGCGGACCGGAAACCAGGCTCGCAATCAGCAACTATCACTCTCTCGTGCCCGTTTTGTTGCGAATTTTGTCGCGCATTTGATGAAGAAACTCCATATCAACGCCACCTTCACCGTTCGAGGACTGGGCGTGAGCACTTCATTTAAGCCGATCCTCCAGAATCAGAGAGTCGACGTTACCTTGAGTCGGTAATTCTCGAGACTGAGCAGTAATCGCCTCGAGACGGGACCGAAAGTCCGCCATAAACTACAATGGACGCATGCCTCAGTCAAAGCCCTCGCCTCGTCGCGCCCAAAGTGACCGGCTTCGGCGCTCGGATAGTCAAGCGCCTCAGGGTCGCGGTGGCGGACCACGTTCCGGAGCAGGTAGGAGTGCGAAGCCACGCAGTGGCTCTTCTGAGTCGCGTGGTTCAACCGCCAGGCCAGAGCGGTCGGGCGGTGAACGGAGAGTCTCCGAGCGCTTTACACCGCGTGACGAAGTTCGCACGACGGGTGAGCGACGGTCCACGGATCAACGTCGAACGGCAGGTTCATCGGGGGAGTCCAGATATCCTTCCCGCCGCGATGATGATCGGCGTGGACGCCCCAACGCGACGGGAGCGAGCCGCAGTTCAGCGAGTGGCGGCCGACGCGAAGATGAACGCCGAGGGCCACGACCCCCCTCGGCCGGACGTTCGGCGAGACCAAATGACGCCCGTCGAGATTCTGCCAGTAGGTCTGAAGGTCGTCCAGTAAACCCTCGGCGAGACGATCGTAGGGATGATCGACGACCTAGCGCTAGTACGAGCTCGAGTCGAAGTGGCGCTCGGCCCTATGGCGCTCGGGATCGATTCCAAAGCGAACTCACTGTTGAGGAAATAGCTCGCGAGAAGGATGAAGCTATTGCCAAAGCGAGAGGCTGGGGAGGGGTTGCGCGCAAGGGCGCAATTCACCTACGCAGCGTCACGCCAGAGATGGAGGGTGGGCGAGTTAAGACGCCAGCACCCATGCCACTCTCGGATTGGGTGCCTGACGCCGCACCAGCGAAAGTGAAAATTTCCGTGGGCTTGGCTGACGGAACGAAGCCCGTGTACGCCCTTCCTGGTGATGTTGTGGCTGAAGTGCGAAAAGCCTTCATTGGAACGGTATACCAACGAGAGAAAATGGTCTCCTTCTTGACCCGCGCGGCTGAATCGTACGATCGCCATCGATACGAAGAGTCACTTCGTCTCGCCAAGGCGGTAGCTGATCAGGTTCCGGGCGTGGCTCCTGTGAGAGAATTGGCGGGACTTGCGGCATACCGCATTGAACGCTGGCCCATGGCGCGCGCCCATCTCAAGGCTTACTTTGAGTTAACCGGCGACCCTCAACACTTACCGTTGGTAATGGACTGCGAACGTGCGGGTAAACGTTTCAAGGCTATTGAGAAAACTTTCGGCGAATTGATGGAGTTTGCCCCCTCGCCAGAGGTGACAGCGGAAGCTCGAATCGTTATGGCTAGCGCCTGGGCCGATCAACGTCGTTACAGCGAAGCCATCGATCTGCTCATTCGGGCTGGTGGGGCCAAACACCTTCGCAATCCTGGCTACCGCCACGTACGCCTGTGTTACGCGTTGGGCGATGTGTACGATCGAGCTGGCGATGCGGCCATGGCACGCGAATGCTTTGCGCGAGTCGTGGCGGCAGACCCTGGGGCCTACGATGCGGCGCTGCGACTTGGTGACTTAGGTATACCCGCTCCAAGGAAGAATCGAAAAAGACGTACTACGCCAGTATCGAAGAAGAAAAACATCGCCTAGGCCTTGGTATGTTCTACCCTACGAGGGTGGATATGCGAGACCTTTTCCGTACGTCAATTATCACCCTGTTGCTGTGGTGCAGCACTCTGCTGGTGCTCGGTGATTCTGTTGCCACCGCTTCTCCGGCGGTCGCCACCTCACTGGTTCCGAGCCCCCAGCACGTGGACAATCCCGTCGTTCCATCCACTGCGAACGGCCACTCCTCGTCGCCGAGAGGCTGGCTCACGGGATTCGCAATCTTCGTCGGTCTTGGTGGATTTGGTGGCCTTGTTAGTTATACGCGTCTCATGCGTCGCTACGACCCAGATGAAAATGAGAATTAACTGAGAGCTGCCATGGTGGCCGCTAGGGCCACATTCACGCCCCGAACATCTCCCGTCAGGACGCTGTCCATACGATTCATCATGTAGGCAATGGTTAGATTTGTCTCTTGATCCATGATGATGACGGAGCCGCCGTAGCCCCCCCAGTAGCACGCACGCGGTCCGAGTGGCATTAAGGAACTTGCGAGGCCGTATCCCATGCCGAAGTGAGTCTCCGTGCCGAGGACTTTGTCAATACCGTGAGCCTGAGTTTCAAAGATGAGGTCGCTAGTCGTGGGGGAGAAGAAGCGAATGCCTTGAGCTTCTCCTCGATTGGCGATGATTGATTGGATAGCTGCAACAGAGCGAGCGTTACCGTGTCCATTAGCCGCCGGGATTTCAGCCGCACGCCACCAACGCTGGTGCGGAGTTGTGGCGCGTAGCAAAGGTGACGTGCCCGCTCGGAAAAGTATGGAATCCCTGTCGACACCTGACACGTCCATCTCTGGAGGGGGGATGACAAGGCTCACTCTGGATTCGGCCGATTCAGGAAGGCCGATATGGAAATCAGCGCCCAGCACCTCGGCTACTTCCGTTCTGAAGAACGAGCCAAGGGAGACACCAGTTATGCGACGCACCACTTCGCCGATGAGGTGCCCCTGACTGACGAGATGGTAACCAGAGGCTGTGCCTGGCTCCCACCACGGGGCCTGAGCGGCTAGAGCCGCCGTGCTTTTCTCCCAGTCGGCCAAATCCTCTGGTGAAATTTTCTCCTGCCACCCTGGTAGTCCGGCGGTGTGACCAAGCAGGTGACGTACCTGAATATCCTGTTTGCCATTAGCGGCGAATTCTGGCCAGTACCTCGCTACGGGGGCAAAGAGGTCCAATTCGTTGCGGTCGACCAACATGAGCGCTACGAGAAATGTCATTGTTTTAGTGGTAGACCACACGTTGACGATTGTGTCTCGCTCCCACGGGGTGGTGCGTGCCTCGTCGCTGTGGCCACCCCAAATGTCCACGACCACTTCATCGTTGTGAATGATAGAAATCGAAGCGCCAACATCTAACCCATTGTCAATTTGATTGGCGAGGACCGCTCGCAGAGTAGTGAATTTATCCGATGTGAAACCCTGAATCTCGCTCATAGGCGTCCTTCTCGATAGTGCACGTATCTTCGAACCCTAGTGGGCTGGTGCAGATTTTGCTGAGAATCACGAAGTGGCCTTCGCGATATTACGGATATCAAAACTTTCCCGCATCTGACTTGGTATCCTGCAATCATGGATATTGCATCTCTCTTAGGTGACGAAGCGTCATCACTTCTAGATCACGTCTCTACGGCCTTCCCAAAGGAGCTGCTCACCGCTCCGGGACCTGAGTTTCTTGATGATTCCTTTGTGTACTCCGACCGTTCGCCGACCGTTCTGAGGAATCTAGGCTCGCTATACGGGGCCGGACGATTGGGCGGCACTGGCTATTTGTCTATTCTCCCCGTGGATCAAGGGATTGAGCATTCAGCAGCCGCTAGTTTCGCAAAAAATCCGAACTATTTTGACCCACAAAAGCTCTGTGAACTCGCGGTAGCTGCTGACTGCAGCGCGATTGCCACAACTCTCGGTGTTCTCGGAACGGTTTCACGTAGGTACGTTCACAAAATTCCATTCATTGTGAAAATTAATCACAATGATTTTTTGCATTATCCGTCGACCTACGATCAGGTTCTATTCTCCTCGGTGCGCCAGGCAGCTGACTTGGGAGCGATAGGTGTGGGGGCGACGATCTATTTTGGATCTCCGGAATCAGACCGTCAATTGCAGGAAATAAGTGCGGCCTTTGCGGAGGCTCACCGCCTGGGCCTGGTCACCATCTTGTGGACCTACCTGCGAAACCCAGCGTTTAAAACTGACGAGGTTGACTATCACCTTTCGGCTGACCTGACTGGTCAGGCGAACCACTTAGGGGTCACGATTGAGGCTGACATCATCAAGCAAAAGCAAGCTGAGAATAATGGCGGCTACAGGGCCATCAAGGTAGGCAAGACGGATGACAAGGTTTACAGCGAGTTGACGACTGACCACCCCATTGACCTCACACGTTGGCAAGTGGCTAATTGCTATTCCGGTCGTATAGGACTTATTAACTCTGGCGGCGAGTCAAAGGGGGCAAGCGACCTCGCGCAGGCCGTGAGAACAGCAGTCATTAATAAGCGTGCCGGTGGTCAGGGTCTGATTGTCGGCCGCAAAGCCTTTCAGCGCCCTCTCGCGGAAGGCGTTGCTCTGGTGCACGCGATTCAGGACGTCTTTCTCGACTCATCAATCTCATTGGCCTAGCCGAAACTCATTGAGGAGTGTCGATTTTTGAGAACTGGCGGACGTGGTCCAATCTCGTAACCATCGGCCGTCTTGCACTGATTCCTCTCTACATTTGGTTGGCGGTCTGGACGCGTCACCGAGCGGAAGCCGCTTGGCTGCTCGCTGCTCTTGGCGCGACAGATTGGGTGGACGGCTACCTAGCTCGAAAATTTAATCAAGTGAGCGAATTGGGCAAGATTCTCGATCCGGTAGCGGATCGAATTCTGGTTATGAGTTGCGTGGTGACTATCGCCTACGTCGGAGCTGTTCCCTGGTGGTTCGCGTTAGCCACATTAAGCCGTGAGGTCTTGGTATCCGGCTTGACGATTGCCCTAGCTCTTCTCGGCGCGGCTCGAATAGACGTGCTCTACTGGGGTAAAGTTTCGACCTTCTCCCTGATGGCGGCGTATCCCCTGTTTCTGTTGACCTGGCCACAAGGTGGCCTGCCGATGGCAGTTTGGCAATCGGGTATCCGTATAGCGACGTGGGCCATCGGGTCCTTTGGGCTGGCTCTCGCGTGGGGTGTGCTTTCGGCCTATGTCGGTCCAGCTCGGCGGGCATTGACGGCTGGGCGGGCTGGCCGAAAAAACGGCTAGATTTGCCGCTATGCGAATTCCCGAAAATCTCTATTTTTCAAAGGACCACGAGTGGGTCAAATTCGAAGGAACAGAAGCTCACGTGGGAATTACGGACTACGCCCAGGACGCTCTTGGCGATGTGGTGTACGTTGACCTGCCGAAGGTGGGATCGACTATCCAAGCCGGTGATGTCATTGGCGAAGTCGAATCAACTAAATCTGTCTCGGAGCTCTACTCACCGGTGAGCGGCGTCATCACTTCAGTAAACGAGGACCTCTCGTCAGCTCCAGAACTCGTGAATAGCGATCCGTACGGTGCCGGGTGGATCTGTGTCATAACTATTTCCGGTGAGGATGCGACGTCTGACCTTCTGAGTCCGAGCGCCTACGCCAGCCTTACTGATCACTAAGTTCGAGATACCTGCCCACGTGACTTCCGCTAACTGCCGTCGATGTTCAGAAATTCTGAATCACAACGCCAACTTTTGTTGGTCGTGTGGTGCATCGCAGCAGTCATCACTTTCACCCGAAACGATTGCCGTACCCGTGGTGGCAGCTAGCGAACGGGCGCACCCAGAGGCCACCAGTGCACCTACGGACTGTAGCGGCGACACTTTGGTTTTAGCCACGGGGTTTTTTGCGGGAGATCGATTTGCTCTAAAAAATGACGTCTCGACAGTAGGTCGGCATTCTCTCTCCGACGTGTTTTTAGATGACGTCTCGGTGTCGCGGCATCACGCAATTTTCACCCGAACGGCGTCGGGGCGAGTCACGGTACGGGATCTCAATTCGCTGAACGGCACCTATATAAATGCCGCAAGGGTTGAGGAAGCAACGTTGAAAAATGCCGACGAGCTGCAAATCGGTAAGTTCAAACTCATTTTTTGGGGGCGAAGCGAATGAAGGCACATCTTTTAAAAATCGGACAAGTACTCGAAATTTTGAGACCGGAATTTCCGAGCATTGAACTTTCTAAGATTCGTTATTACGAGGAACAAGGTCTCGTTAACCCCATCCGTTCGGACAAGGGCTACCGACTCTTTGATGAAGTCAACATTGAATGTCTACGCCAAGCGATTCGGCTCGTTCAGCAGGATTTCATTCCTCTCAAGATTGTTCGTCAGCGTCTTATCGAAAAGGGATTGTTGCCAGATGAGTCGGTGGTAAAAATTGGTCGGCAAGCCGCAAAAGTCTCACCAGTCGGCGCTGTATCCCTGGTTGTCCCAGAGTCTCAACCACGCCTACGAACTGTGACGGAAATGGCTCCTCGGCCCGCGAGTTCCCTCGGCAGTGGGGAACTGGTGGTTGAGAGTGAAGCACTGGCCCGCACTGGACTTTCGCAAGTGTCGCTCTCTGAACTTGTGAGTTACGGATTCGTCGTGCCCACCACGCGGGGAACTCAGCGGTTTTACGCTCATCTCGACATTGAGGTGATGCATCGTTTTGCTGCTCTATTTTTCCGGGGAGTTGAGGCACGACACCTGGCCGTCCTCAAGCGTGTCGTGGAGAGAGAATTAGATCTCGTCGCTAGCCTGACTGAGCCGATGCGCCTTTCGAGGTCGTTGTCAACGAGCGATGTGGCTGAGCAGGTTGCCGCCGTCAGCGACGAGGTGGGCGCTCTACGGGCTGCGTTGACGTCCTCGTTAGAACGCGGTACACGTCGTCACTAGTGGTGCCCCAGTCTCAATCGAGGGGTCTAGGCTAACTACATGATTGAAGTAGTCCTCCGAGCAGTGCGAGTGGACGTTGGCTCGGTGACCCCGCTCCTACTTTTGGAGGAGGTTGATGGCCAGAGAGTTTTGCCGATTTATATCGGAAGCTCGGAAGCAGCCAGCATTTCCTACGCTCTGCAGGGTTTAGCGACGCCGCGGCCGATGACTCACGACCTGCTCAATGATTTGGTCACGGCCCTTGGCGCCAAAATTTTCTCGGTGGAGGTCATCACGCTTGTTGACTCCACGTATCACGCGCAGATTCGTCTGCTACAAGGCTCGCGTGAAATTCTGGTTTCTGCTCGACCCAGCGACGCAATCGCTGTTGCCCTCCGTTGCAAGGCGCCGATGCTCGTGAGTGAAGAAGTGATGGCGAGCGAAGGGCGACTAATGGATTTGGCTCCAGACTCAGAAGTTGAACTCCTTGATGACGATATCTTCGATGAGCAAACTGAAAATGACCTCGTCGACGAGCTGCGAGACTTTTTAGAAACTATACGGCCGGAAGATTTCGAACGATGAACCGAACTATGCGAGGTCTCATCATTTTTTTCGTCCTCATTGCATTGAAGATCACTTTTGCTTCGCACAGCGCTCAGGCTCCGGTGACGCCTTCAACGATGGTGATGTCGTGTGTTGGGACCTTGACCTACGAGAACAGCCAGGGGGCTACTGGAACGATCTACGGCGACGTCGTGTTCACTAAAACCAGTTCCGGTGTTTGTCAGATAAAGGGTTGGCCCACGGTGGTGATGCAGACCTCGGTGGGGTCCGAGGTTCCGACGAGTATTTCACACGACTTCACCCGATGGGTGAGTGGCGCCGCCAACCACCCGCCAACTCTCATTCACATGCGACAAGGCGATCGTGCAATGTTTCAAATGGCCTACAGCGCCATTCCGGCAGGCGATGAAACAAGCTGTCCGAGTTTCTCGAAGTTTCAGGTGTCAATTGCGGCGGTGAACCTCGGCGTAGCAACATCCGCGTACCCGCTGACACCGTGCAATCAGGGTCAGATAGTTGTTAGCCCGATTTACCCTGGCTAGCGAGGTTCAACGAGCCATCGCCCTCGCGTGTTTCCAGCTTTGATGGTAGCGAGACCATGGTCAATTCCCTCAAGACCGATAGTTGTTTCAATGAGCCTGAGATCTGTGGGAGATAGTAGGCCCGCCAAATCTTTCCAAATTGCCAGCCGCTGATTCGTTGGTGTTTCCACGGCGTCAATGCCCAACATGGCGACATTTCGCGTAATAAAGGGGTAGATACTCGACGACACTTGATTTCCAGCAACAAGACCACTGACTGCTACGGCACTGCTGTAGTTGAGCGAACGAAGTACCTGTTCCAACGTCGCCCCACCAATACAGTCGATGGCACCCGCCCAGCGCGGAGAACCGAGCGTACGCTGGGGCAAGTCGGAGATATCCTCGCGGCCAATACAGCGGTGAGCCCCGATTGACTGTAGCCAGTCGCTGTGTTCGGGCGACCCCGTGGAGGCCACGACCCGGTAACCCAGGCGAGCGAGGAGCGACACGGCCAGTGATCCGACGCCACCAGATGCACCGGTAACGAGGACTTCGCCATCGCTTGCGCGAAGTCCGTATTGTTCGAGGGCCCGGATGCTCGCCATCGCCGTATAGCCCGCTAGTCCCATGGCGATAGCAATTTCTGGTTCAGTACCCTGCGGCAGGGGAGTTACGTAGCGCAAGGGGGCAGCCATGCGTTCGGCAAAACCTCCATCACTGCCGGTGCCGAGATCACCACCGTAGACTATGACGAGAGTACCGAGTTCCAAGGCGCTACTGGAACGTACAACTCCAATCGCTTCAACCCCACCTACGAGTTCACGGCTACGGCGCACTCGACTTGCGGGCTCCACAACGAGAGCATCTTTATAGTTCAGTGCACTCCAAACTACGTCGATGACCACCTCGCCAAGCGGTTCCGGTCGTTCTGTTACCCGGGTTTCCACTCTGCCATCAAGTTCAGAAATTAGGAAGGCTCGCACCCTAGAAGAATAGGACCTAGCGTTAGTCCATGGAGAAAATTTCCCGGACAGCGACGGGTCTGGAAATATCCGAAGAGATGTGGCACAGACTGCTGCGACCGACCCGCCACGGCCACTGTGACTCGTGGAATGGTCGAGCATGGCAGCTCAGCAGCGACACGGCAACAGGTGAGTCACGAATCGTGGCGCTCGATGACCCTGAGACCTATCTCACTCTCGGTAACTTCACACCCTCATCCTCGCTCTACGGTTACGGCGGACCAACGTGGTGTGCGGTCTCTCCCGATCTGGCGATAGCGGTCTGCGACGTGACCAGCGTCATTATCGGTTTCAGTCCAGCCGGGAATGAAATGTTTCGTTTCCAGCTTCCGGGAGCGCTGTCGTGGGGCTGGCCCCAGGCAATTAGTCCTGACGATGTTCTCCTCATTGCGGATTTCGGCGAATGTCATCGCGAGATTGTGAGTCTCAACTTTTCTACTGGTATTTTTCGAACGAAATATCGCTCGTCGTCCCTGCTCGGTGACCTCACGGTAAATCCTGCGCGAACAGCGGCGTGGATTGAATGGGACGCATCAACAATGCCGTGGGAGGGGGCGAAACTTGTTGAGTGTCGGGTCGATGATGAAATTTTCAACCCCGCCGACCGCCACAACGTCCCCAACTCCCCGGTTGCTCAACCCATTTGGCGAGGCGAGTCCTTGTTGTGCTCGGTGGAGAGTGGAGAGTGGTTTTCCTTGCGATCGATTTCCAAGGTGTCTACGATCGCCGCCCCCGATGTGATTGGTGAATTTCGACCAGATTGGTATCTCGGTTGGAAGTGGATCGTCCCGTGTGACAATGGAGTCCTGGCGACTTGCGCTCTCGAGTCGAGAGTTAACTACTTCTGGTGGTCAGATACGGGTGAGCTGTCATCGGTGCCCGGTGGGCCCCCGTCGCTGAGCTATTTGGTGTCGACAACACGCGGTGCCATCGCGGTCGGTAGCAACAGCCAGTGCGAAAGAATCATTCGAGAATTTGACGCAGTAAGCATGTCGTGGCGCACGATTTCAGGTCGTGAGGTGGACCCTGACGCAGCGGTGAAACGTACGTCAGAAGGAGTGCCATTTGTTCTTCACCCGGCGACTCGGGTTGTGAAGCCTCGTTCGAGGCGAAAGCTTCGCGGGCTGATTGTGACCTTGCACGGTGGGCCAACTGGGTATGCCGGTTTCGGCTATTCAACCACGACTGAAATTCTTTGCGCGTCTGGTTTCGACCTGGCCAATGTTGATTATCGAGGGAGTGCAAGTTACGGACGATCATTTCGTCGTTCTTTGAATGGCCACTGGGGCGTCTTCGACGCGGAAGACGTGGCCCAGGTGGTCGAAAGCGCACGGCGAAGCGGCCGGTACGACAATGAGCGGATCTTTCTCAGGGGCTCCAGCGCGGGGGGCCTGACTGCACTGATGGCCAGTCAAATGTGCGAAGTGGCTGGCGTGGTGAGTCACTACGGCGTCACCGATCTATCGGCATTGTTCAGAACCACCCATGAGTTTGAGCGTGCGTACACCGAGGTTTTGGCCGGACCACCTGAGGGTTGGCAATCTCGCTCCCCGTTGAGCAGCGTCCCTCACTTAACCTGTCGGGCGTTGATGACTCACGGTGACGCGGACCGCGTCGTTCCCATCGAGCTGTCGCGCAGTTACGTCCAGCTCCTCCAGGCCAATGGCAGTGACGTCACCTATCTTGAAATATCCGGCGCTGGTCATGGCTATCAGGAACCCAGTGACCTTCGACGGGTCTTGCAAGCAGAAATTGATTTCTACTCGCAACCTACGTCTAGTCAAGAACTTCGTGGTTAAGATTCGCCACTGTGGAGTCTCTCGTGACATCGTTAGCGCGAATTCGTTCAGCGTGGCAGGGGCTTAGCTTCGGAGCGACCAATGGTTTGTTGTACCTCCTCTCGGCTCTCTTTGCCGGCAGTCTCGGCCTGTATTCGAGCGAGGCCGCACAATGGCACTGGGGCTTCCTGAGTGTCATTCCCTACCTCGCAGCAGGCATCGTGTCGCTGCTCGCGCTGCGTAAGACCACAAGCGCTCGACCTCACGTAGTACTTGCTCTTCTTCTCTTTGTCGGATCCGTGGCCGCACCCTTGACCCTCGAGGCACAGTGGAGGCACCTGACACCTCAGAGCGGCTGGGCGCAGCCCGAAGTCGACGTTATCGAACGTTCAGGCGGCGATGTTTATCACGGTACGTCCCCTTACGAAGCGTATATGTTGCACGGCGGACTTCATGGTCGCGTCGTGGGCGTTCCCGAGTACGAATCATTTTTCCCCTATTTTCCCTTGATGTCAGTCTTCGGACTTCCTCGAGCGATTGATCATCGGGCTACTGGATTGACCGACGCGAGAATTGTGATGTCGAGCGTCTCGCTCCTGCTCCTGCTCCTGTCGCTTCGATGGATGCGAGCGTCCATGAGAATGAAAATCAGGATTGCTCAGTTCATCGCAATTCTGCCCACGGGAGCACTCTTTTTATCAACCGGTGGTGACGATATGCCGGTTTTGGCGCTCAGTCTGCTGGGCCTCGTGTGCTGGCAGCGACGTTGGCTTATTCGTGGTTCCCTGGCCATGGCTACAGGAGCCGCTTTGAAATTAACCGCGTGGCCCTTGGTGTTTGTTTCGCTCTGGGCAATCTACCGTCGTAGCGGTGTGCGAAAACTATTGTTATCACTTGGCACCATTGCTGGTGTGTTTCTCTTCACAGTCGCCCCATTCGCCTGGCAAAACCCTCGGGCATTTCTTGAGAACGTAGCTGCCTTTCCTCTCGGACTCTCGGGTGTCGCATCCCCAGCGGCGAGTCCATTGCCGGGACACCTCATCACGAGCGCCTTTCCCGTGATGAAACATATCTTGCCGATTTTTATCCTGGTGCTAGGGGGAGTGGTTTTATCGAGGCATCGCCGGCGACACCCGATTGTGACCATGGCGGATGTGCTGCGCATCACCGCAATATCTGTTTTGACGATTGTATGTTTTGCGTCCGCCACTCGAATTGGCTACGTGATATACCCAGTCAACGTGTGGCTCTGGTCCTACGTCTTTACTGGAGAGCTATATGAGGCCGGTGCCTTGGTAGAGACGCAGAGTCCACGACACTTTGCCTGAACCGGCGGATGTGATGGTAATGCCCTCAATCCAGTAAAAAGTATCGCTTCCCGCTTTTTGAAAGAGAAATTGAGCACTGTGTTGGGCGTTGACGCTTGATTGACGAGAAAAGAGTTTCCACGCTCGCGCGGTGAGCTCGGACTCGTAGAACCCCAGAATTTCAGCCTGCGATGCATTCACTGTTAGCTCGGCGGTGCAATCGAATTCGCCCGCACCACTACCTCGAACATGATTGGACTGTGTGGTGACGGTACCAACAGGTACGAGAAGTCCGGTCACGATATCGGTAGGAGGATTGCCCGGTAGTTGACAGCCGCGTAATGAGCGGTTGGCGCTATCAACCTGAAGTCCACCGACAACGACCGGGAAGGTCGTGGGGCTGCTGCTGCGTGGGCTCGCCACCAGATTGAGCGACAAAAAGAAAACGAGAGTCACAGCCGCGATGACTAGAACGGACATGGCGGGTTTGATGCTCACGGTAGTGCTAGGCGGCGGTCGGAGTTCTTCGGTCATTGATTCCAACCCAAATGATCGATGGGCCCATGACCAGTTCCCAATTTCCAGGAGGCGGATCGCTGAAGAGCGTCATGGACGAACGATTTCGCTCGCCGAATCGCCTCCAACGGCTCGTACCCCAGGGCGAGATTCGCTGTTATTGCAGCGGCCATGGAACAACCCGTTCCGTGGTCATTCTTCGTGACGACTCGCTCGGCCTCAATAATTTCGACGCCATTCGACCAGACAACGATGTCGGGAGCCCCACCTTCGGTGGGCGATCCTTCCGCGAAGTGCCCACCCTTGAGCAGAACGTGTTGGGATCCAAAATCTAACACTGCTCGGCCGAGCGACACCATGTCATTGACGGTGTAGATATCTGAGAGTGGAATGCCCGTGAGCAGCGCGGCCTCCCTGAGGTTGGGCGTGGCTATAAAGGCGTGGGGGAGCAGGTCCCTGCGGTAGGCCTCAGCTCCTCCTTCTTCCATTAAGTCATGGCCCGTCGACGACACCAGAACGGGATCTACTACGAGAAAGGGCAGTTGACCGAGGGCGGCCTGGCGGGCCACCGCACGTACCGTGGCTGGCCGAGCCAGCATCCCGGTCTTGACGGCCACAACCGCTAAGTCTCGAACCACAACGTCGATCTGCTCGACGACCATTTCCGCTTCGAGGGCGCAGACCGCTGTGACGGTGAGGGTATTTTGCGCAGTGATAGCTGTGATGGCGGTGGTGCCATGGACGCCATGAGCGGCGAAGGTACGAAGGTCGGCTTGTATCCCAGCGCCCCCACCAGAGTCCGAACCCGCGATTGTTAAAACAATACGTGGCTGCACCATTCCACACTAGTCAGAGGTGACCAATCACTGTGTAGATTTAAAAGCGTGAACACGTCGCTGAAGGTTGGGTCGCTGTCACTGTCGTCGCGATTAGTCATGGGAACAGGTGGCTTACAGAGTCTCGCTCTGTTGCGAGATTCGCTACTGGCCAGTGGTTCGAATGTTGCAACGGTGGCATTGCGACGCGTTTCTCCTGACGTGGATGGGTCCATCTACGACCTCCTGACGGATCTCAATTTTCAACTCCTCCCGAATACGGCCGGCTGCTACAGCGCGGTTGATGCGGTTCGCATCGCTGAAATGGCGCGAGAGGCTTTTTCTACTAATGCCATCAAATTGGAAGTGATCGGCGACGAGTCAACGCTTCTTCCTGACGTCGTGGAGACGCTGAAGGCTGCTGCAATTTTAGTTGACCGAGGTTTTGAGGTGTGGGCCTACACCAGTGACGATTTCGTGGTGGCTGAACGGCTTGAGCAGTGTGGTGTTGCGGCGGTTATGCCCATAGGTTCGCCAATCGGATCTGGGCTCGGCATTAATAACCCTCACGCCATCTCCTTGATTTGCAGTCGACTAGGTGTCCCGGTACTTCTTGATGCTGGACTTGGGACAGCCTCGGATGCCACACTGGCCATGGAGCTCGGTTGTGACGCAGTGTTGGTGGCGTCGGCAATCAATAGAGCGATTGATCCGGTACGTATGGCGGGAGCTATGCGTTTAGGGGTGGAAGCTGGCTTCGAGGCACGAACCGCGGGCCGAATTCCCCTGCAGACGATGGGGGAGGCTTCGAGTCCCCCTATCGATTTTCACTCGTGAACGACGCGGCAAAAAGTCCTTGACGAATGACAGCAGTGGAATTACGATGATGTTCCCCTAATCGAAAACTCTGTCGGGAGATATTCGCATGATTACATTGACGTCTGGTTTCAATGGAGCCACAATTTGCCGAATTGCTGGTATAACTTACCGCCAATTGGATTACTGGATTCGTACAGGACTGGTGGTCTCTTCCGTAGCTGAAGCCTCGGGAAGCGGTTCGAAGCGTATTTTTTCCTACCGTGACCTATTGGAAATCCGTGTCATCAAGTCACTCTTGGACTCGGGAGTATCTCTGTCGCGAACTCGTCAAGCAGTTGATTGTCTGAGGGAGTCGCTGGGCGTGGATTTGGCTTCGGCTTCCCTCGTCCTTACTTCAGCCACCACCATTTTGGCGAATTCTGACGGTGAACTCGTTGATTTGATGCGTGGTGGTCAAGGCGTGTTCAACATCGTCCCCCTCGCTGGCGTAGTCACGGATCTCAATCGACGAATAGTGGACTCTCAGATGACGGACTCCGTAGCGATCTAGTTTGCGCCCCTGGGCGGCATGTGCTGTCGGTCGGCCTGTGGCGTTTAGGGTGGGTGGCTGATGAGTGAAAATCGCTACCCCTTCCTCAATGAGGTGCATCAGTCCCTGGGTGCAAAAATAGTTCCCTTCGGTGGCTGGGCCATGCCGCTCCAGTACGAGAAAGGAACGCTTCACGAGCACCAGACGTGCCGCACAGATGCCGTGGTCTTTGACGTGAGCCACCTCGGGACAGTTCGTGTTACGGGACCCAATTCTCTCGCAACACTGCAAAACGTACTAACGAATGACCTCCGTCGCGTGGCGCCTGGACGAGCTCAGTACACCCACTTGCTCAATGAAAAGGGTGGTGTGGAAGATGACATCATTGTGTGGTGGATGGGAGATGATGAATTTGATGTCATGCCCAATGCGTCCAATACCTCGGGAGTGCTCTCGGCAATTGGTGGAGTTGACGTGACGGCAGACCGCTGCGTTCTCGCGATACAAGGACCCGAAGCTCGAAAAAAAATTGCGTTGCTGGATTCTCGTTTCGCAACTGTTCAGCGTTTTCACGTTGAAAAAATGGATTTCGAAGGCTGCGAAGTGCGCGTGGCTGGAACGGGTTACACCGGAGAAGATGGTGTTGAAATTGCTATCCCTAACGAATGCGCCGCCGATATGCTTCTGCGTCTGGTGGCCGCGGGCATCGAGCCCGCCGGCTTAGGAGCCCGCGACACCTTACGTCTCGAGGCTGCACTCCCACTTCACGGACATGAACTGTCGCCTTCAATCAGCACGCTGGAAGCTGGCCTTGGCTGGGTAGTTGGTTGGAACAAGGAGAGTTTCCGCGGCCGCGTGGCCCTCGAGCGTCAGATGAACGAGGGAGTTCCTCGTCATTTGGTGGGGTTGGTGGCCGATACCCGTCAACCCCTGCGCGACCACGCCGAGATCATCTACGACGGTACAGTCGTTGGAGAATTGACTTCAGGAAATTATTCGCCCGTATTGGAGCGAGGAATTGGTCTTGGTTTCTCGACGACCATTCTGGAGCCAGGTGACCGAGTCAGTATCTCCCTGCGAGGTCGTGAGCTTCCTGCTTCAATTGTTAAAACTCCTTTTATTCGAAAGGTCAAGTAGCCGTGTCTGACTACCTTCCCCATACTGACTCTGAGACTCGAGACATGCTGAATTTTCTCGGTCTGGATTCCTTGGAAGATCTGTTCGCGCATGTTCCATCCGCCCTCAAATTAAGCCAGGGTCTCGATCTTCCGCCAGGTCGCAGCGAACCGGACGTGGCCCAGGATTTTGCCTCCTACACCCATAAGAATCTTGCGACGGCAGCTCGCTTGGTCTGCTTTGCTGGAGCGGGTGCTTACGACCACGAAGTTCCTGCGGTCGTAAAAGCCCTGGGCTCGAGAAGCGAGTTCGTTACTGCGTACACCCCTTACCAGCCCGAAGTGGCGCAGGGGATACTGCAGGCAATATTCGAGTATCAGACCATGATCTCTCGTCTCAGTGGTCTGCCGATAGCAAACGCATCCTTATACGACGGCGCAACTGCTCTCGTTGAAGCCGTGAATATGGCTGCTGGTTCCACGGGGCGAAGCAGAATGCTGATTTCCGCCGGTGTGCATCCGCACTGGCGCAGCGTGGTGAAGACCTTCGCACTCGGAACTGGACACGAGATAGTCGAGGTGCCGTTGCTTAATGGCGTCACCGACTGGAGTCAAGTAGACAGTTCCGGTGCGGCTGCCGTAATTGTTGCGTATCCAAACTATTTGGGTGTTTTGGAAGATGTGTCGTTGGCCAAGGAGATTGCTACCGACAGCGGCGGACTACTCATCATTGGCGGCGACCCCGTGGCAGCGGGACTTTTGAAGACGGCGGGTGACTGGGGGGCCGATATATTTGTTGGCGAAGGACAGCCCTTTGGTACTGCCCTGGCGTTTGGTGGCCCCTACCTAGGCCTCTTCGCCTGTACGCAGGCTCAACTCAGGCGTCTGCCTGGTCGTTTGGTGGGCGAGACCGTGGACAGCGAAGGTCGCCGCGCCTTCGTGACAACATTACGCGCGCGCGAGCAAGACATCCGTCGAGAAAAAGCAACAAGTAATGTTTGTACGAATCAAACCCTGATGGCTGTTACGGCAGCGATCCAATTGGGATGGCTCGGCACCAATGGATTGCGGGAAGTTGCCCTTCGTTGCGCTCAAGGAGCACACTACGCCTACGAAGAATTGCTCAAGATCGAAGACGTTGACGCCGTGAGTTCGGCGCCATTTTTTCGAGAATTCGCCATACGAACTCCGCACCTGGCTTCGTCGGTATTGGAAAACGTGACCGCCGCCGGTTTCCTTGGCGGATTGGCTGTCAGTACTTTGACGGGGGGTGACGATCCGTCATTGTCCAAGGACGACATTGACCACGTGATCTTGATATCCGTCACAGAGCGGCGAACAAAAGATGAGATCGATGGCCTAGTCTCTGCGATTCGTCAGGCGGTGAAGTGATGGAAAAGGCAAAAATTTACCCCGGTGGGAAGGCGTCATCAGCACCCTTGCTGGGTCGAGATATCGAACCGACAATTTTTGAAATGTCCTCGCCGGGTCGCTCGAGTTATCAGTTACGGACGACGGGAATTCCGGCTCGCACTCTCGAGGACATGGTTCCAGAGGGACATCGAGGTACAACGGTGGTCCCATTAGCCGAAGTCTCGGAACGTGATTTGGTCGCTCACTTCACCCGTCTCAGTCATCGGCAATTCGCTGTTGACCTTGGCGCGTATCCACTGGGATCGTGCACCATGAAATACAACCCCAAGTTCTGCGACGCTATCGCAGCTGACCCGGGACTTAATTCTGTTCACCCGGGAGCCCCCGCTTCACAGATTCAGGGGTGGTTGGAAATTCTGGTTACTTTGGAATCACGGCTCTGCGAAATCACGGGAATGCACGCGGCAACCTTGCAGCCGGCAGCGGGAGCCGCCGGTGAACTTACTGGTCTTCTTTTGATGCGTGCGTATCATGCTGCGCGAGGTGATGTCCGACAGCGGGTGCTGATACCCGATTCCGCTCACGGCACCAACCCAGCTTCCGTGACCTTGGGGGGCTACGAAGTGACGACGATTCCTTCAAACGAACACGGACTCGTCGATATCGCGGCCCTGAAGTCAGCCCTAGGGCCCGACGTCGCGGGAATAATGCTGACTAATCCAAACACGGTCGGTCTCTTCGAGGAAGACATCAAGGAAATCACCGAGTTGGTGCACGGCGTTGGCGGGCTGGTCTACTACGACGGCGCGAATTTAAATGCGATTCTCGGTGTGGTGAGACCTGGTGACATGGGCTTTGACATTGTCCACATGAACCTTCATAAGACTTTCGCCACGCCGCACGGCGGCGGCGGCCCAGGCGCTGGCCCCGTAGCAGTGTCAAAAGACCTCGCGGAGTTTCTTCCCGGGCCACGGGCCACGAGAATGGTAGACGGCTCGTTTGATTGGACTACTCCACGTTTCTCCATTGGCCGCGTCCACGGCTGGCACGGAAATGCCATGGTGCTCGCTCGTGCTCTGGCATACATCGAAGTGCACGGTGGTGACGGTTTAACCCGAGTGGCCCAATACGCCGTCCTTAACGCAAATTGGTTGCGCCGCCGACTGGCCGCAATTCTCCCCGCTGCCTATGATCGACCCTGCATGCACGAGTGTGTTCTCACGGCAACTCCGCTGAAGTCCGCGTACGGTGTGAGAGCACTCGATGTCGCCAAGAGCCTCTTGGAAGAAGGATTCCACGCTCCTACGGTGTACTTCCCCCTTATCGTCGACGAGGCCTTGATGTTTGAGCCAACGGAAACCGAAAGCCCTCAAACCCTCGAGGCGTTGGCTTGTTCGCTAGAAACTATTGCTCTGCGCTGCATCAGCGACGTTGAATCAGTGAAGTCGGCGCCTCATTCGACGCCCGTGACCAGGGTCGACGAAGCCCGAGCTGCGCGGACCTTAATATCGACCGAAGACGCCGCTACTCGTTAAGCGTCACAGATTTTCTCAATATTTTCCCAGACCACACAAGGAGCACCATGGCAGATAGTTTGATTCTCGACTCATTACAACGTCGCATGAAGGCGATGCACTCCTTGTACTATCAGGCGACTTCCACGATGGGCCCCGAACACGTAAATCACTTTGAGCGCGCGGGAGTCTTGCCAATCGCGTTCTCCCTGTTTCATATCGTGAACATGATGGATGCCAGTTTCATGCTGCTAACCGGACAGTCACCGATTTGGAACGAAGAGTGGCAGCAGCGAGTGCAAATGGCAATCAACGATCACGGCAAAGAACTCTCAGTATCCGAAATGGAAAGTCAGCGCATAGGCAATTACGAAGAGTTCTGTCGGTACATGGGAACCGTATTGCAACGAACCGAAGACCACCTCGAAACTCTCAACGCAACCGATTTGGAACGCTTGGTGATTCCCCGACCACTTCCTGAGCGCGTCGCGAGTACCTACAGCGCTCGAGTTGCCGGCCCGGAGGGCATCACTGTATTGGATGGCTTCGAGTGCTGGATTTACCAGCACGGATTGCGCCACATGGGCGAAATTGAACTCTCGCGCGGCTTGGTGGGCCTCGGAGGAATGACGTCGTAGTCAGCGAAACCAAGCCGTAGGAAGGCGTGTCATATGTCAAACCAGGAATCGTCCAGTAGGTCTGCGGTAATCAAACTCGCGGGGGGCTTTGGCTCGCCGTATTCACTCAAGATGCGAGCAGTCATGCGTTATCGACAGATTCCCTTCCAGTGGATTCCGCGCGACTCTCGCTGGGACGATTTGCCAGCGGCCAAGGTACGTCTGATGCCGACACTGGGATTCGCGAACCCTGATGGTGTTTATGATGAAGTTGCGGTTGACTCTACCCCACTGATTGACCGACTCGAAACCATGTACTCGCAGCGAAGTCTGGTTCCCGCTGACCCGGTGGTGGCTTTCTTGGATTATCTGATTGAGGATTACGCGGACGAATGGCTCACGAAGGCGATGTACCACTACCGCTGGTTCTACGACGACTCAATTAGTAAGGCGGGGAAACTGCTGCCCTTTGACCAGAATGTACAGATGCCGGTTGCCCAGTGGCGTGGGGGAGTGGATTTCATCACCCAACGTCAGATTGCAAGAATGGCGCTCGTCGGCTCGACACTGGAAAATAGGGAAATTATTGAATCTTCGTATCGTCGATTCCTTGGTCTGCTCGATGCCCTCATTCTTGATGGTCATTTTCTCAGTGGTGACCGACCCGGCCGTGCCGATATGGGTATCTACGGACAACTCAGCCAACTAGCACTCTGGGATCCTTCGTCACAGCGAGTGACTCTCGAAATTGCCCCTCGAGTTGTCACGTGGACCCAACAGCTAGATGACCTCTCGTGGCTACCCGTCGTCGACGGCCAGGGTTGGGGGTCACGTTCAGATCTCGGAGAGAAACTTCATGATCTACTCTGCGAAATCGGTTCGACCTACGTGCCATTCATGCTCGCCAACCATGAAGCCGTAGGCGCTCAGAGCGATGAAACGAGTTGTGAAATCTTGGGGTCCGTCTACCGGCAGGGGCCGTTCTCGTATCAGGTCAAATGTCTGCAGTGGCTGCGCGAACGATACGGATTACTGACTGAACGTGAACGGGCGGACGTGGCGACGATTTTGACGGGGACCGGTGTGGATTCCCTCTTTCTATGATGAGACCTGCGGTCACCCTCTTCGGCCACTGGATCTGCCCCTATTCGGTGCGAGTCGAATTCGCGCTCGCGCAACGTGAGATCGACTACACGCTGATTGACGTTCCACCGACTGCTGCGCGTCCAGTTGCTTACGTGGTTCCCAGCGAGTTTCTCGACAACAGCCCTCGTGGCGAAATTCCACTACTGCGAATTGGCGATCAGTACCGAGCGGACTCGATCCCTATCCTGCACTGGTTGGAAGATGAATTCGCTTCGCACCCCTTGCGGCCGCGGGATGTCGTCGGACGAGCGGTGGTGGATGACCGCGTCGCTTGGCTGGATGCGGAGCTCTACTCGGCCATGATTGGGGTCTACTACGGGACGGATCCAACGCGAATCGCAGCGGCGAGTATCGCCATGCAGAAGGCGCTGGAGACAATGGCTAGCTGGTGCTCGTCGAATGCCTTTCTGGCGGGAGATGAGCCCACCCTCGCCGACATCATAGCGATTTCTACGTACGTTCGACTCCCGGCGCTTCGGCAGTTGGGTTTTGACGGTGAAATTCCGAAGGAAATAGAGCGCCACATCGAGGCCTGTGCACGACTCGAAGGTTGGAGTGCGGTGTCGTGGTCCGACCAACAGTGCGAGGAACTGGTCTCACGTTTTTCTACCTATCGCCGTCGCCACCTCCGGGACGGTGCTCCCCGCGTCGAGTAATCGTTATGGCGATACTCGAGGCTTCTTTCCTAGAAACATTTAGAGGCTTTGCGCTTTTTGTATGACTTCTTCGCCATATTGGGCAATGAGATTCTCGGTATCTTTGAAGAACAAGAAGGACGGAACGACAATGCGCTCGACTCCTATGTCCGACAGCTTCTGAGCCTCGTCGAGTGCATTTGGCCCGAATACCCCATAGCCACCTGACGTGAATTCAATGGTGGCGGGATCATTGCCAAATTTCTCGGCAGTTTCTCGGGCGAGCAGATGGAGGCGACGTAGTTCAGCGTGAGAGCCAGTAGCCGGGAAGAAGCCCGCTCCCAAACGCCCCGCGCGCCGTGCCGCAGCTTCACTGTGGCCGCCGACGGTCACGGCAATTCGGTCTTGAACGGGTCGCGGGCTACAAATGCAATTCTCGAAATTTACAAATTCGCCGTGATGGCTAGCAGTTTCGTTTTCCCAGAGGCTTCGCATAGCGGCGACGTAATCATCGGTCCGTCGTCCCCGTTCACTAAAGGGAACGTTGAGGGCGTCGAACTCTTCCTCGAGCCAACCAACTCCGAGGCCCAGATGAAATCGTCCTCCGGATAAGTTGTCGAGCGTGGCGATTTCCTTGGCCAGAACCAGCGGATTGCGTTGCGGGACAATCAGAATCCCAGTTGCCAGCTTGATGGTCGTGGTCACTGCCGCTAGATAGGCCAACCAAATGAGGGGGTCGGGGATGGGTGCGCTGTCGCGCCCCGGCATCTTGCCGGAAGGATCGTAGGGGTACTCGGACTCGTAGCCGGCTGGCACCACCACGTGCTCGACGGTCCAAACGGATTCAAAGCCCGCTCGCTCGGCGGCCGTGACCATCGACACGGCAGCCTCGGCTCGCGAGAATGGACCACTGTTTGCGAAAATAACACCAAATTTCATAACTGAACGCTAATCCACCGAGCAGTATTTTCGTGGAAGCCGGTATCGTAGGCGCATGGCATATGGTTTCGGAAAAATTAATTTTGACTACGTCGGATTCCTCGTAAATCACCCGGTGGAGGCTGACGGCCCCGTTTTCATGGTGAATTTCATGAAATACAAACCGATTGCGATCTATTCGGAGCCGCGGGAGGTGGAAATAACTGGTCAGGAAGCTGACGACCTCTATGCGCCGGTTGATGTTTTGGAACGTATCGGAGCCGACGTGGCGTTTCACGGACCCGTGGTTTCGGGAAATAGCGATGAGTGGCATCGCATGGGAATAGTTCGCTACCCGACGCGTCAGTCCTTTATCGAGATGCAGAATCGACCAGATTTCCTCGAGCGGTTCGTGCACAAGGAAGCTGGAATGGAGTTCACGATCGTCATGGGTGCGCTACCCCAGGCGGCATTTCCTGAGGGAGTGCAACCACAGCCACTGATCAGCTTTGTGGCCCTTCCCCCGGACACTTACTTCGATGGTGTTTCCAACGGCATCGTGATGAATGTCGAGGGTGTCGTCATTGGCGACCATCGACGTTTTGACCGGCTAGCTGTGTTCTATGGCGAAGCCAATCATGACCTCGTGCCAGCTGGCGCCGTCTCGGTGACGGCTGCGTGCGAAATCGATGAGATGCTCCGCTTGGTGGCACACGACGTGAGGGCGTAGCGGTGGCTTTCGAGGGAAGTTTTCAAATCTTTGGCATGGAAAGAAGTTTCTTCACCAGAAAAACCCAGGCGATCTTCCGAGTTATGGGAATTGACCACGAGTTTCGCCTGAAGACCGCAGAAATTACCCCCTGGCTCGAGGCTCGGGCTGGTACGCACCTCATCCCACTGGTGCTGACACCCGAGGATTGGATGCTGTGGGACTCGACGCCGATTGCTTTCGATATGCAGCGACGCTTTCCGGACCGATCCATCATTCCCATCACGCCGGTGCAGAGAATTGCCTGTCTTCTAATTGAAGATTGGGTTGACGAGTGGCTCTCTCGGGCGGCGGTGCACAGCCGCTGGATGTTCGCTGAGAACGCTCTCGAAGCGTCGTTGAGTATGGGGCTTAACGTCAGTGGTCTGCTCCAGGACGGTGAGCCCACGCAGGAGCAGTTGACGGCAGCTCGCTCTATTGGTGACTATATTCAGGCGACGTTCGGAGCTCGTGTGTGTCGAGGCCTCGGCGCTCTTGAAGGCGAGGCTGACGCCATTCGTTGGGGCTTTGATCACCAGCTCGATCTTCTGGCTCGTATTTTCGAAAGCCAACCCTTTCTTCTCGGTAATCGGATTTCTCTCGCTGATGCTGCGCTGATTGGCTCCTTCGTTTCCCATTTTCTCGGAGACTCGGAACCTCGCTCGTGGGTTGCACGTCGCCAGCCGAAGATTATTGATTGGGTCGAATCGAGTTTCGATCATGTAGTCAGTGGTGAGCAGTGGTTGGATGGTGATGCTCTCTCGCCGCTTCTCGACGAATTGTTCGATGAGATTCAGCGGGAGTTCCACCCTCATCTCACCGCCACTCATGAAGCGATGAAAAATAGTGAGAAGAGTTTTGAAATTGACATGGACGGCCGAACTGTCTCGTTCATGGTCGTTCCCTATCGTGAAGCGTCTCGTCAATTCATCCGTAACGAAATCCTTGCTCTCGGCCCAGAGGAATTGGCGCAGGTTGAGGCACGTTTAGGTGTTCGTGGACTGCTCGACGTGTATCGATTGGAGCCAGTGGCGAACTTCCATCATCAGTCGCCCATGGGATCTAGGCATCCAGAAACTATTTGGTAGTCACCCTTAGTGGGGGAGCGTGCAGTGCGCTTCTGAAGAGTCCTGGATTTAGGCGTGGTAACGCGGGGCTCGAAGGTGCGCGAGGTCGTCATTGCGACGAAGCAGGCGTGAATGGGTGACTTGGTGGGTGATTACCCAGAACTGCTGCGCTTCAATGGCGTAGAGAACTCGTCCCGCAACGTCATCGGGATTCATGGCGGTGGTCCCCATCAATTCTTCGATAGCCGAAATCGGGATTGGCTCGGGAGCTGTAAGTCCGAGCGACGCCGGGGCATTACGCGACGACTCAAAAATTTTGGTGTTGACGAGCTCGGGACACAGACAGGTCACGCCAACGCCCGTTCCCTCGAGCTCCATGCTCAGTGATTCCGAGAGGCCGACGACCGCGTACTTGGTCGCGTGGTACGAACCCAGCATGGGCGACGAAGCCAATCCAGCCTCCGAGGCAGTATTGACTATGTGTCCCTCACCTTGCGCCGTCATGAGTCCGACGAAGGCGTGGATGCAGTAGGCCACCCCGAGGAGATTGACTCCGACAACCCAGTCCCACGATTCAGGCTTCTCACGAGTGATACGCCGCCCAGAAGCAACGCCAGCGTTATTGCAAAGTACGTGCACGGTGCCGAAAGCCGAAACTACAGCGTCTCGCATTGTCGCGACTTGATCTTTGTCCGATACGTCGCAAACAAAGGCGAGAACGTCTCCACCACCCGAACGAAGCTCATTCGCGGCCAATTTCAACTTTTCCTCTTCAATATCGACCATGGCGACGCTCATACCTTCAGCAATAAACCGTTTGGTCATTGAAAGGCCGATGCCGGAGGCGGCACCCGTAACGACAGCAACTTTCCCGAAAACTTTCATGATTATTCCTTAACTCGTAGCGCTAATGATCCATCGATATCGAAGGTGATTTATTTCAGCCGCAGGTAATGTTACGTGGAGAGCGGGGGAGCCAACGCCGCTCGCGTTCCTTGCGTACGATGGGCGAATGGTTAAGCCGTGGATAGGTGTGACTGGTCGGCGCTTACTTCTGAGCGATACCTTGCCTGCTCTGGCGGTCAGTCTGCCTAATGGGGAAGTTGATTTTCACGTCACGGAATACTCCAGGGCTATCGCTGATGCTGGCGGTATACCGATAGAACTCTCAAGGGACGCTGATGCCAAAGAGGTTGTCAGTCGCCTCGACGGCCTTGTTCTGAGTGGAGGTTCGGACATCAGCCCATCGCTGTACGGGGCTACCCCTCACGAGCGATTGGGGAAAGTTGATCGGGAGCGCGACGACTGGGAACTTGAGGTATTGGCGGAAGCCACTCGGCGAAATATTCCCATCCTGGGGGTTTGTCGGGGTTGTCAGCTCATCAATGTTTTCTACGAGGGAACTCTCAATCAGCACGTGGGGAAAGAGTACGGCGTCGGTCACCCCGCCTGGCATCAGGACAGTTCCCTCGTCGCGCACGACATCGTTATCGAGAACGCATCACTGCTGAGCGGACTATTCCCTCGTCGCATTGGAGTTAATTCAAAACACCACCAGACCTTGGACCGCATCGGAGCGGACTTGGTCGTCACGGCTCGAGCGGACGATGGGGTGGTGGAAGCCATAGAGAAACCAGGCTTCCCAGTCTTGGGAGTGCAGTGGCACCCGGAGTCTCTGGCGAGCCCTGACCCCACCTTCGTATGGCTCGTCGCTGAGGCCCAGAAATCTTTGAGAGGCCTAGACCGAGAGGGCTAACCAAAACGCCAGTGAAGCCGCCACGGGGGTCGCGACGAGGACCATGGCGGCGGTCCGGCGCCCGGGGTGGTCTGTGGACTTCCAGCTGCTCAGCGGTGTGGCGAGGGCCGAGCTAAAGGTTGTAAAGCCTCCACAGAAGCCAACTGTAAGGTAGGTCGAAAATTGATAGTCCCTCGGACTGGGAACCAGCCCGTGAACGAGCGAAGACGCGTGAAGAGCAGCGAGGCCCACGAGAAACGAACCCAGAACATTGACCCCTGCGGTAGCCCACGAACGACTTCGGGGGAGTAGGGCTGCCGACGCTTCTTCAATCAGCCAGCGAAGAACTGCGCCGACTCCCCCGAGGAGGATCATTACAAGAAAACGCATCATCTACTCATCCGTAGGGCGAGCGAGCCCGCTAGGACTCCAGCAAGAAGGGAACCAGCCAATATCAGGAGTGAGCCCAATTTGGATACTGCATAAATGGTGTGGCAACTCGAAATAAGGCCCGAATACGAAGTTAGACCCCCAAGTATCCCTGGCAGAAGAAAAGCCCTGTATTCGACCCTAGAGAGGCGCCCTTTGGACCGAGCCAACAACAGGCAGGCCACGGCAACGCCAATGGTATTGACCGCAATCAAGGGCCAGGGAATGAGACTGACCCAGCTCGTTTCGCGGAAGAGGGCGATTTGGCCAGAGGACCCCTCATAATTTCCGACTTGGAGTATGAGGACCCGCAGTAAGGTTCCCAGACTTCCACCGAGGAATACGAGAGCGAGAAGTCGACCGCGTATTACGTGAGCGCTGGCCATTGACTGTAAGACTACCAATGGGAAATCCGGAAAACTGAGCGTTTCTTTATTACTTTACATAACTTACATTATCGGCGTTATTTCGCCTCAGGTGAGTAGTACCATTGAAACGTGAAACGAATCGCTGCGTTGATGCTCGGGCTTGCCGTCGTCTCCTCATCGACCCTCGCGGGGGCTGACGCTGTGGGCGCTCGGAACGAGAAGGAAGTTTCATTGGCTTTCGATTTTTCGAAGAACTCTACGCGCCCAACGGTCGCACGCCCATACGTAGTCGTGGTGCGAGTTCTACCGTCTGGATCGCAGGGCTTCATCTCGCTCGTAGCTTGGAATGGTGGGAGCCTACGACCGTCGTGCGCTCCAGTGGCTATTAAGGCTGCTGCCGTTTCGTGCACGCTGGTGGTCCCCACCGCGGGATTGTGGCGGCTGGAAGCTTTCTACCAAATGACCCGTCGCGGGGTGATAGCGGAGAACTCGTCGACCACCATCCGCGTTGCGGCTCACGCCTGAATCACGACAACTCCCGCAACTCCGTTGAGGCGCTCGTGGCTGAGCGTAGGTGTGCGATTCTCCTAGAGTGATGAAGTATGAATTCACTTTTTGATGTCAGCGGCAAAGTAGTCCTCGTTACTGGAGGTTCACGCGGTATTGGTGAGATGATTGCTCGCGGTTTCGTGGAGGCTGGCGCACGGGTTTACATCTCCTCTCGCAAGGCCGAAGTGTGCGAGCAGCTCGCTACCGAGTTGTCGCGCGATGGTGCCTGCTTCGCCATCCCGGCGGACTTGTCCCTGGAGAGCGAATGCGTTCGCCTGGGTCGGGTGATATCTGAGCGTGAAGATCACCTCGACGTACTAGTAAATAATGCCGGGGCCACCTGGGGGGCGCCTATGGCTGACACCGACGAAGCGGCGTTTGAAAGAGTGCTGGCGCTGAACGTGAAGGGCGTCTTTCATCTCACAAAAGTCCTTCGACCTTTCCTGGAAAAGAATGGAACTGCCGACTCCCCTAGTCGCGTCATCAACATTGGTTCCATTGACGGAATTCACGTACCCTCTCTGGAAACCTACGCCTACTCAAGCTCCAAGGCTGCCGTTCACCAACTGACACGACACATGGCCAAGTTCATGGCACCGCTCGTGACTGTCAACGCCATAGCTCCGGGTCCCTTTGAATCAAAGATGATGCGGGCGACCCTCGATGCGTTTGGCGACGCCATCGCCTCTGCCGCACCGATGAAGCGCATTGGTCGACCTGACGATATGGCGGGCGCAGCAATCTTTCTTGCCTCGCGCGCCGGCTCGTACGTCACCGGGGCGATACTCCCCGTTGATGGTGGAATCGCCACCCTGGCCTAATTCGGCGAAATACCCAGGCTCACTGAGAAGGTCTCCGGCAAATTGTTTCTGATGACTCGTATTTTGACTACCTGGCTCGGGTGAAAGTGCTGGAGGGCATCTGCCACGGACTGAGCGCTGACAATCGAGAACGAGTCAATCTGTTGAATTACGTCCCCGGCCTGTAATCCGGCATTGTCGGCGGCCGATTGATTTACGACACTCACAATCACGGCTCCTGAGGAGACACTGAATCCGTAGTTCGCTGCTAGTGAAGGGGTCAAGGTCATGATCTCAACACCCAGGTAGGCGTGGTGCGTCGAGAGAACGCCGCCTTTGAGTAATGAGGGAATAAGCGCTCGAACTTTAGCTATAGGAATTGCGAATCCGATATTTTGGGCATTGGTGCCGTCGGGCAGGTTTCCCGCAACGGCGGTATTCATTCCAATCACACGTCCCACCGAGTCGAGCAGCGGTCCACCGGAATTTCCTGGGTTGATTGCAGCGTCAGTTTGAATAAGGTTCGACAATGTCTCGCTCGAAGATCCGGATGCAGCGGTCACTGTCCGGCCGAGCGCTGAAACGATTCCTTGAGTCACGGTCGGTGTCCCCGCCGAAAGTCCGAGAGCATTTCCGATTGCAACCACACTGTCACCGGTAACGAGGGAGTCTGAATTGCCGAACACTACAGCCGGTAGTCCCGAGACGTTGGAGATTCGAATGAGGGCGACGTCGTGTGTTGCGTCGGTGCCAACGAGAGTGGCCGCTTCGGATTTCGTTGTACCCGACCTCGTCACTGTGAGGTTTCCCCCGGTGACGGCCGCGGCGATGACGTGGTTATTGGTGAGCACGAGGCCGTCCGACGAGATAATCATTCCGGTACCCACTTCTTCGCCATTGCTGGTTTTGACGTCAATCGAGACGATTGACGGGGTCACCCTGCCAACGAGTGCGGGTATCGAAAGTCCGCTGGGCAAAAGGGCTGGGCCCGGGGTGCCACCGGATACGCCAAATGAATAGTTGGACGTCGGTGCGCTGAAATGGCCTGCTACTCCCCCAACGAGCGCGGCCACCAAGAGAAGTGAGAGGCGCGACCACCGTTGTGCGGTCGACCTCGATGATTTCACGCTGACGGGGCTGAGCGGCTTCGGCCAAGCCACGGAATATGGCTGCTGGGGCTGTGAAATTCCCTCGTCCGAATTGGTCGTCTCGTCAGAATCACTCATGTTCCTAATGCTACGTAGTTTTCCGAAAGAGGGCCGAATTGGTGGCTGAATTTCTCCACAGGTCTAAAGCGACTAGATTAAGACGGCTATGTCGAGACGCATTGATATTGAAATTACGAGCCTGAGCGGCGAGAGCGCCACGTGGCGGGCCGCGGGTGCCAAACTCCCCAAGGGAGTGGTGTCCACCGCCCTGCTGGGCGGCAACGTTACCGTCGGACAGATCTATCGTGCTGAAATTGACCAGTTCATGGAGGGCGTCGAAGTTCTCTCGGTCACTCCCCCTCGCCAGGCATCCCCACTCGACCCTCGTAACGAGCGTGTTGTGCTTATTCCTAAAGAACACTCTGGTCCCGACGTCCAGGTGACCTACGCCCCCAAAGGGCGGGGCGGTCGCGGTCGGGACGACGACCGAGGGGGTCGTGAACGCTCTAAGGATGGAGACCGCAAGCCACGTGACAAAGCCGGTCCCCGTGGCGATCGTCCCGCCCGTAGTGATTCACCGCGCACTGAAGGTTCAGAGCGTCCGGCCGGTCGTGATGGTCGCCCCGCGCGCGCTTCTGGGCCTCGTGAGGCCGGTCGTAGCAGCGGATCTGCACGTCGAGACGCGCGCCCTGCCCGGGGTGAGCGCACATTCGAGGCTCCGGTCGCGACAATTTATCGCAATGCCTTTCTGGCGACTCTCTCGCCTGAACAGATCCCTGTTGCGGAGCAGCTGCTCCGTGGAGGAATGCCCGCAGTACGTAACGCCATTGAGGAGCAGAACCGAACTGCGACAGCTCAGGGGCGTCCGACGATTAACGCGGACGTTATCGTCCGTATTGCCGACGAACTCTTGAGCAAAACACTTCTGTCGGGTTGGAAAGACCGTGCCGCCGGTGCCATTGGTGCCGGAAAGGAGTTACGCCTCCGCGATCTTCGAGCGGTGGTGACCTCGGCTAAGACGGTCATGCTCGACGACGAGGGCCGTGCGCAACTGAAAGAACTGCAAACGACGCTTGGCGTAAGGGTTGAAGCCCTGAGGGTGGAGTGGATCGCCAAGTTCGCTGCGGCTCTGGCTGGTGACAATGTTCTGGAAGCCCTTCGACTCGCGAGCAAGACGCCCGATGTATCGACGAGAGTGTCAGCGGAAGACGCTACGAAGCTCATTGCTATAACGTCCTCAGCACTTTCCGAGGATGCTATTCCGGTGCGGTGGATTGAGATTGTCAACGTCGCCGTTGAGTCCCCCATACGACGTCAAATTAAGCCCTCTGGTATTCCCGTCGACGACGCCTGCAAGGCACTGGCGATCAAAAGTGCTGGCTCAATTCCGGAATTCGCCAAATTGCTGGGCATGAAGGTGCCGCCACCGCCGCCACCATTGGCACGTCCAGCGCGTCGTCCAGCGACTACTCGACGCTCATAGTCAGACGGCGAGCCTTAAGTCTGCTCGCCTCAAATAGTGATTTAGTAGCGCGATCCCCTGGTAGGGCCCACGCGTCCACAACTCCTGAAGTGAGAAGTGCTTGCCTTAATAGGTGGCTAGCTATCCCCCTGCGACGGGAGTCAGGACGAACGTACACCGCCAACATGGTGGAGCGACCTAAGAGACTCGTAGCAATAGAGAATCCGACTGGTGCGTCATCTGCGAACGCCACTACGACGGATTCACTCTCATCGAGGCGCGAGAGCAGTTCGGGTAAATCGCAGTCGAAGATTTTGCTTATCTCCTCTAAAAACTGACTACCACCCCTGACTGTAGCAACGCTGCGCAGCGCTTGATCAAAGAGGTGGGCCGGCAGTAGACCTGCGCCAGATGAGATTTCTGACGTCATCGCTAGACGACGAAATTGAGAGCGCGAAGTATGGTCGTACGTCGTCTGTGGCTGATCTCAAATTCCAGCACCGCCGCGCGCTCTTCGTCAGTAAGGTTTGCCAGCAAGGGCACAATTTCCTTGGCGGTCAGGTCAAGATAATTATTGATCGCAAGGTGCTTGGTAGAAGTTGGAGTCGACGTGGTCACACTCGATTCCGGCAGCTCCGCTTCGCGTACTGTCGCCGGCGTCGGGTTGGCTGGCTTGTTACGAGAGTTGAGTAGCGTCAAAACACTGAGCTGACCGACCGCACGCGCCTGACGTAGCTGCCGTGCAAGATCCCCTTTTAGGTCCTCGGTATCGGATAACAAGTTCTTCGATACCGACGTGGCGACCAGCACCGCCGAGCGAACTATGCGCTCGGCGGAACCACGAAAACTCTGGGCCAAGGGCTCCTTAGACGCAATCACGACACAGAGTCTTATCGGCGTTGGCCAACTGACTAGTTTTCTTCAGCAGGCGGCACGAAGTACAACGGAATTCGTCATCCTGTTTCGGCAGGACCGATTCCGAATCGACACCCTTATCGTCAACTTCATCGGGAGCTTCGTCCTCTTCTTCGGCGGATTCAGAACCGGTTCGCATCGTTTCGGCAAGAACCTCATCGAGAGCGAGTTCAACGTCATGCTCCAGGCTGATGTCATCATCGTCATCGTGGGCTTCAATAACGTCGGCTACTACAACGTCATCGGTCTCATCAGTCTCATCAGCCTCATCGGCGATGTTCTCGAACTCATCACCCTCGATGGATTCAACGTCGAATCCATCTTTGAGATCCTGCTCGTCTAGCACTTCATCGTTTTCTAAGTCTTCAGCCACACTCTTTCCTTTGGCTAGGCGAGGGAATCTTAGAGGTTCTGGAGCCTAGAGTGGTGGCAATTTAGAAAAATAATATGAATTACTTCAGTTTTCCGGCTCGAGCCCGTTCAGCAGCCCGTTCCGCGGCCAAGCGCTCTAGGTCGGTGTCGGAGAAATCAACGTGCGTCATGGAACCGGCGATCCGATGGTGCTTCGCTTCGCTCTTGATGAGGCGGTGCATCTCGTGTGCAACGCGTCGATAACTGGGGTGTCCCTGCGGTCCGCTGCGAAGCTCGATTAAGTGCATGGCCTCTCTGGCGTTCATTTGCATGACGTAACGAATTCGAAAGGCCAGAGCCACGGCGTATTGAGCTGCATCGGGACTTTCCAGTCGTAAGGCTTCGTAGAGATCTCGCGAACGAGCGAGCGAGCCCTCGTATTCCGCCGCGAGACCACTCTCAACGATGATTTCGGGCACGTCGTAGCCGAGGTCGGTCGACAGAGGCTGCCATTCGATCGTGAGCAGTCGGTGACGCTGGAGGTCTCGGAACGCGCCGTAATCCGTCACCAATTCAAATCGGTACTCGGTGCTCTCAAACGCTCGCCCGGGCCGATGACGTCGATTGCTCCGGTCGCCAACGTAGGCGGCGAAGATCTCATCACGTTGGTCCTGACTGAGTGCCGCCACACGAGCCGTGGCGTCGGCGTGAGGCATGGAACTATTGGCGAAAAGAATTGCTGCGAGTACCTTGTCCTCGCCACCAGGATCGTAACCCACAAGCCGTACGGATTCCTCCGGCACACCCACGGAGATTTCTTCGTACATATCTTTCAAGATGGTCGAAGTGGAAGATTTATTGTCGGCGATGTATTGAGTCCAGCGCCCCCCTCGTTCCGCAATTTCCACCCGTCTCAGAAAGGAGGGAATCACCTTGGACAATTCGGCAAGCATCATGACTGAATATTCGCGTACCTCCGGCAGTGGGTGGGCGCGCATACGTAATAAGAGGCCTTCGTAGGCTTGGCCCGAACCGTAGATGCCGACGTTCGAGAGTGCACTGGCGGGAAGAAGTCCGCGAACAGCGTCGAGAGCTTTGGCGCGAGTCGCCTGTCGGTAGGCGAAATCAGTGTCGTCGGGCGTCTTCGGATACTTTGCAGCTACAAACTCGGTGAGCCGCGGAAGCAAATCTGCATAGGTGTCGAACATTCGGTCCATTTCTCCGATGTACTTCGCTCCGTTCACCGACTCCAGAATGCTTTTGTCACGATAGAAGCGGTAATGACCATTACTCAAACGCTTGTCGTAGCCGATGTAGCGAGTTGATTGCTCGAGATAGCTCATGAGCCGCCCCCACTCGAGTACTTTCGTCAGAACATTGCTGGACTGCTCGCAGGCCAAGTGCACTCCACCAAGTTGTGCAACAGAGTCATCTCCGTATTCGAAAAACACCTTCTGGTAGAGCTCGTCGGCACGATCCACTCCGATGGTGGCGTCGATGGTGACGTCCCCCGTCAGGTCAAGATCCCCGATGAATTCGTCGAGGAAAAGGCGCCGAAGGCTCTTTGATGTACGCGAATAACGGGCGAAGAGTGCACCCTTGACCACTTCGGGCAGATTTACAAGTGCGAAGACGGGGGCGTCCAGGTTGGTGAAGTATCTCCGCAAAATCGATGTTTCAGCAGCGGTAAATTCTTCAGCGACATATTGGTGCATGGATGTACAAGATTAGAACCTTTGGGCCCATTATGGGTTGATACTTGAAACCCCAGCCACCACGCTACGAATTATGGAGTCCCTGGCTGTCTGGGCGGCGAGTGCAAGGTCGGGCAGAGTGCTGAGTCGGGAAACCTGCTCGCAAAGGTCAGCCACTTGCTTGGCGTTACGCACAAAATCTCCGGGGGATAATTGACCGGCGTCGTAATCCGCGATGTCTAGAACCGTACCCAATGAGGCTCCGCGAACCCAAGCAGCGATGGTGGTGGCGAAGCCGCCGTTGGGCTCCTTGGCGTGTCGGACGAGGTAGCGACTCTCCGACTCACGAACGTAGGCGGTGAGGTCAAAAATAGCTCCGATACGCTCATTTATATCGCTGCGTCGCAGGTCGCCTAGCCGGTCGTTGCGCACGCGAGTTCTTTTGGTCGGCGTGTTCTTGTGGGGACCGTTTCGAGGAGATCGACGTGCTTCAAAGACGAAAGCTGACATCACGCCCGCCACGGTGGCCGGCTCGGCTCCGTCGAGAACTCCGCCAGATAGCGTCTCAGCCACGATGAGATCGCATTCGTGGTAGATCGAGCGCAGAAGTCGACCGCTATCAGTCAGATTCCACCCTTCGGCGTACCCCAACTCTTCGAGAACTTTCTGACGAGCCATCATTTGGTCGACCAAGGGTCGGCGTGTTCCACCTGGACGCCTATCGGCCTCAAACTGGGCGTAGGAACGTTTTAGAATTTCGACGGCCGTGACGTGGTCGAAGTGGTGAATCAAATTTGCCGTGAAGTTGTACGTAGGTCGAAAGGAGCTGTGCAGGTCCGGTGGCGGGGAAATGGCCACCCGAGCAACGTCCGAGAGTGAAGTCTCATTGGCGAAACAAATGACCGCGTGCCCCTCGTCATCGAGTCCGCGGCGACCAGCGCGGCCGGTGAGTTGAGAAAATTCTCCACTGGTTAAAAGATTGCGACCAGCGTCTGAATACTTGGTAAATCGCTCCAGAACTACGCTGCGCGCGGGCATATTGACGCCCAAGGCCAGCGTCTCCGTAGCGAAGACCACCCCAAGTAAATTGGACTCGAAACAGGCTTCAACGACTTCTCTGAATGCGGGAACCATGCCGGCATGATGCGAAGCAACACCACGTTGCAACGAATCGATGAATTCGGGGAAATTGAGTGCTGTGAGATCGTCATCGGAGAAATGCATCAATGTCCGGTCGGCAATGCTACGAATGGAGTCACGAACCTGGGGCGAGGAGAAGTTGAGGCCATCTCGACGACATTGACGAACAGCCTCATCGCACGCAGCTCGTGAGAAAATAAAAACGATTGCGGGCAGCAGGTCAGCCTCGTCCATTGCCTGCAACAAGTCCGATCGACGTGGAGAGCGGAATGGTGGAGGTGGTGCCGTGCTCTTTGATCCTCGCCACTGTGCTCCGGGGCGGAACTGACGTGTCGAGCGCATCAGATTCTCAATTTTCTTCGCGTCCCCTGAGAGCTTCTGGCCCTCTAATAAATCGAGTAGCTCCGGTCGATCTGATCCACGCCTGACAACCGCAACGTGATTGTGAAGAGAAATTGGGCGAACGGTTTCCACCACTACCCTCGTCTCGCCACGAACGCTTGTTAACCAGTCGGCGAGTGTCGGGGCATTGGAGACGGTGGCGGAAAGAGCAATGAATCGTACGGAAGTTGGGGTGAGGATTATCACCTCTTCCCATACGCCGCCGCGAAACGGATCTTGCAGGAAATGGACTTCATCCAAGACCACTAATCCCAATTTAAGGATCTGGCCAGATTCGGTGAGCAACATATTTCGAAGAACCTCGGTGGTCATCACCACGATCTCGGCGTCCCTGTTTATGCTGCTGTCCCCGGTGAGAAGGCCCACCCTGTCTTCACCGTAGCGCTGCACTAGTTCGTGATACTTCTGATTTGAAAGTGCTTTCAGGGGCGTGGTGTAAAACGACCTCTCGCCCCTACTCAGTGCTGCTTCGATGCCGTAGCCGGCTACCAAGGTTTTTCCAGAACCCGTCGGTGCGCTCACCAGAACGTCGACGCCATCATCGATTGCGTCGAAGGCGAGGGTCTGAAAAGTGTCTACTCCAAAGGAAAGTGAGGCCAGAAAAGACTCACGAAATGGTCCTGGGGTCACTTTCGAGCAATCTTGCCAATAGCAATGGAAAAGAAGTAAAAGATCGTTAGAGGTATCACTAAGGCGAACATAGACACGGGGTCTCCACTCGGCGTAAAAATGGCTGCGGCGGCGGTAATTCCAATGAGGGCGTAGCGCCACCACGAGAGCAATTGCTTGGGGGTAACCACTCCAGCTAATTGAAGAGCGACGAGAACTACGGGAAACTCGAAGGTCACTCCAAAGACGAACATCATGAGAAGTATCAGACTGAAGTACTGATTGGGGTTGTAGAAGGCTTGGAGGCTGGAACCACCAATCTGTTGTAGAAATTCCAAAGCACGCTCGAAGGAGAAATAGGCCATAGTGGCTCCCCCGAGGAAAAACAGAATTGAGGCTATGACGAAGGGCACAACGTAGCGCTTCTCCTGCTTGCGTAGCCCCGGGGTAATAAAGCGCCACGCTTGAAAAAAGAGGACTGGCAAGGCGAGCACGAGTCCGCCGAAGAAGGCGATTTTGATGTGGAGCGACAGCCCATCGAGAGGGTTGGACATCAAAAATTTACACTGCTCGTGGGTGATGCTGGCGACGCGGCAGTACGGGTGTTGCAGGAATTTGATGATACGACCGTATTGAAACCAGGCCACGAAGCCAAATGCCACTACGGCTCCAATGGAAATCATGAAGCGACGCCGAACCTCGGCCAAGTGCTGCCCCAGGGTCATTCCGTCCGGTGATTGCTTGGTCTTTTTGTTAAGAAATGACATCAGTTGAGCGAAGGGTCATTGGTTGCGTGGGGTTCACGAAATTGAGGTAACGGTTCGTGCATGATGATTTCGGGGGGCGAGTCGACGACAGACTGAGTTTCGGCGACCATGGCGTCGTACTCTCTGGCATTTTTTTCTGCCTCGACCGAGTCTTCGGCCAGTTGAGCTCGATCGGCCAGGGAATTCAGCAAGTTAACAGGGCTCCGCGCAAGCCGGGCAATTTCGCTGGTCGCCGGAAGATCGGGCATCACCGATCGGATGTCATCTTCAATTTTCTGCTGATAGCCCTTTAGGGTACGCCAGGCGCCCCCAAGTTGGCGAGCAACTTCGGGCAGTTTGTCGGGGCCGAGGAGAATAAGTGCCACGGTCACCACGATGAGAATCTTCAGTGGGCTCAATGACATATCGGCATTATCTTACGATGAGTAGTGACCGCATGCTCTACGGCTGACCAATTCGCGATAGAGGCCAAATTCGTAGGAGAACTTTGCCAACCATGTAGTGGCGTGGCAAGGTTCCCCAGTAGCGAGAATCGCAAGAATTCGAGTTGTTGTCCCCCATCATGAAATAGCTACCGGTGGGAATCAGGGTGCTCGAAATGGCTGGTCCGAGCGGGCTTGTATGAGTCCACGGTTCGGATAACTTTTTCCCATTGATATAGATGGTTTCGCCAGTCGATGAAATGGTCTCACCGGGTAGGCCGACCACCCTTTTAACGAGATCCGACGGCGTATCACCGGCACAGGCTTCAGTTGGTGGACTGTGGAAAACAATGATATCTCCGCGATTTACGCTTCCGAGGGTCAAACTCAACTTAGAAACAATGATTCGATCTCCAATTTGGAGTGTTGGCTCCATAGATCCGCTCGGGATGTAGAAGGTCTGAATCACGTAGCTGCGCACCAAGACAGCAATAATGAGCGCGCTAATCAAGATGACCGCCCATTCGGCAATCCAGCGCTTACGCGGGCGCTTCTTGTCGACCGAAATCGCTAGGACCTCGTCGGAGGTGGAAGCTGATTCGGAGGTCATGCTAGTCAGGCTACTCGCATCTCACGAAAACTCAGAGGGACTTCAGTATTCGGTCAAAGCGTTCATCGTGACTAGCGAAGGGGTCTTTAAGGAGCAAAGTGTGTTGGTATTGCTCGTTAAGTTTGAGGTGCACCCAGTCGACGCTGTGGTCCCGATTTTTTAGTTTGGCTTGCTTGATGAAAGCACCACGCATACGCGCACGCGTGGTGGTGGGGGCGGTCGTCGTCGCATCAATGACTGATTGTGGGGAGACCACTTGCGAGACGCTCCCCTTGGCCGCCAGGCGATGAAAAATTCCGTGTTGACTACTGGTCTCGTGATACAAAAGATCGAGCTTGGCAATTTTGGGATCGCCCAGAGCAAGATGCTCTCGAGTCCGTAGTCCCTCGATCAGATTGTATTTCGCCACCCAGTCGATGACGTGGGAAAGTGCCAGTGGGTCGCGGCGTAGGCCCGTTAAGACATCGCGCCACATAGCTATTGCCTGCTGATGATCTGCTGGAACGTCTCGGCTGGCGACGAAGGCCTCCGCTCGCTCACACAGCTCTTCCTGCATCTCGAGAGCGGTCATTTCGCGACCATTCCGAAGATGTATCACGCGTTCACCGAAAAGATCTCTTGATACTTCCCGCAAGGCATCCATCGGTTTACTCAAGGTGTAATCGCGAAGAATGGTGGTGCGATCCTCGACCATCGCGAGAATGACGGCGGTGGTACCGACCTTGATGAACGTGGCTGTTTGGTTCATATTGCTGTCGCCAAGAATGACGTGCAGCCTGCGGTACCTCTGGGGGTCGGCGTGAGGTTCGTCGCGAGTGTTGATGATGGGTCGACTCCGAGTGGTGGCCGACGACATTGTTTCCCACATGTACTCAGCACGTTGCGAGAGGGAAAAAAAGACGCCCTGCGAATTAGTGACCACTCGACCGGCCCCCGAAAATATCTGACGGGTGATAAGAAAAGGAATTACGAATTCTTCCATCCGGCACATATCCACGTCGCGGTCGACGCAATAATTTTCGTGACTGCCGTATGAGTTGCCCGCTGAATCAACATTGTTCTTGAAGAGGAAAATGTGGCCCTCGTGGCCTTCACGGCCAAGTTGGCGTTGCGCGTCGTCCACCAAGCCGTTGAGAATTGCATCACCAGCCTGCTCTTGAGCGACCAAGTCGTAGAGGTTGTCGCATTCGGCCGTGGCGTACTCAGGGTGGCTGCCTACGTCAATGTAAAGACGCCCCCCATTTTCCAAAAAAAGATTCGAAGTTCTTCCCGAGGTCACTGCTCGCTGGAAGAGAAATCTCGTCACCTCTTCGGTGCTCAACTTACGTTGGCCTTCGTGCGTGAAGGAAACGCCGTATTCCGTTTCGATGCCAAAAATTCGCCGTTGCATCCGAGTGAAAGCGTTAGCGACCCAGTAGGGCTGCCACTTGCTGGTCCGTTTTCCGGGCAAAGGTTCTGCGGTCTCCGACGTCTTGCAAGATTGCCACTTCCAAGTCGGTGGTAGCTATGACGCGGTCCGGTCCGGAGAGAGAGGAAATCGCCGTCGAAAGCGTGGCAGCGAGAGAATCATCCGCCTTGTAGGCAGCGGCAAAACGGTCTCGAATGGGTTCCGCATCACCCCCTAGGACGGCGTAACCAATGGCGTCAGTTATCGTCCCCTCAAAGGCAATGTGGAAGATTTTCGTAGGTCGAAGCTTGTCTCCGAGTTGTGCCACAAGAATTTCAATTTCTAGTGGCTTGTGGCCCTCGGTGAACATATCGCCGACGTGCTGCGCGTAGAAATTGGCCAATGCTCTAGCGTCAACGTCCTCTCGCGAGTATGTGTATCCGGTTCCATCGGCCCAGCGGATTCCGGCTTCACGCAATCGATCAAACTCGTTGTACTTCCCCACGCCGGCAAAGGCGATGCGGTCGTAAATCTCAGAAATTTTATTGAGCGAAGCCGAAGTGTTCTCAGCCACCATTAGGACGCCACAGTCGTAAGTGGCCGCCAGAAGCGACCGACCTCGCGCAATTCCCTTCTGGGCGAACTCGGCGCGATCTTTGGTGAGTTGCTCGGGAGTGACGTAAAAATTCATACTCATCGCAGCGAGCCCCCAGCGTGTCCACCCGATGCCGTGCGCCGGTCACTGATGGCCCGAAATCGAATTGCGGATTCGTCCGACGAGAGCTCCCTGAATCCTTCGCTCGTGATCGTAACAATCATTGGAAATATGCCACGCACGAAATCGGGTCCTCCGGTACTGGGATCGTTATCGGCAGCTTCGTAGATCGCTAGGACGGCAAGATCGATGGCCTCCTCGAGCGACAAGTCTGCCCGAAAACCCAGTCGTAGCGTAGATTCTGCGAAGGGCGTGCCCGAGCCGATCACGCCAAAATCTGTTTTTTCGTAGCAGCCCCCTGCGCCGTCGTAATCAAAAATTCTTCCGGTTTCGTGACTGAGATCGAAGCCAACTAAGAGGGGAACAATGTAAAAAGGCGGCGATAAATTATTGTTACGAATCATGGGGACGAGGTAGTTGGCCTTGCCGCTGAGACTAAGAACTGTGCTCGTCATTTTTTCGTAGTGTTCGAAACTCAATTGAGCTAGTCGGATGAAGTCAAGTCCCATGGCAGCTGATCCCGAGGTAGCGATAGCGGTAAATCTATCCGCGGCGGCGATTTTCTTCACGTCGCGCATAGCGATCTGTGAACTCGTTGCCTGGCGATCTCCCACCATGACGACGCCTTGAGTGCACTTGATGGCAACCACGGTTGTGGCGTGGGCCAATTCCTCGCTCGCTGAAGTCCGTGTCGGAGTAGTCATATTGGAAGCCGTTAAGAAGGCGCTGAACGATGGTCCCGGGTCAGAAGAAATATCAAAGAGAGGAAGCCCCATGACCTATTCGCCGCCCTTTTGAACGTAGCTCTTGACAAATTCTTCGGCGTTTTCTTCGAGAACTCCATCAATTTCACTAAGTAGTTCGTCGAGGTCGGCCTTCAACTTGTTGGCCTTGTCACTATCCAGGGTCACGTCGGCGCTTAGTTCGTCGTTGCGATGGCCCTCGGTCTGCGATTTTCTCTGGTGTTCTTGGTCACTCATAGTCACTACATTAAACACCTAGTTGGTCAATGAGGCCATTCAGATTGGAAGTAGCGGTAAATAAGTCCGATGTCAGAGCCTCGGTGCCTCGTGTGGGGTCAGCCATCGGAATTCGCGCAAAGTGCCCGCCACCAAGGTCGAAGATCACTAAGTCCCAATTAACCAGTGCAATCCGGTCGGAATAGTGCGTCACGCACTTACCTCGAAAGTAGGCCCGAGTGTTTGAGGGCGGCTCAGTGACAGCACGATTCACGTCGGGAAGAGCAAAAATTTCCTGGAAGCCCAAACGCTGCGCGAGTGATTTTTGTGGTCGTAAATCATGAAACTGTAGGTCGATTGCCCGCAATCGAGCGTCGCCGTCGGCCAAGGAAAACTTGTCCTGATATCGCTGTAGGAGTAATCGCTTCGCGATCCATTCGACGCGATCGGCTGCTCTCTCTGGCTGGTCCAGCAGGTCGTCGAGCACGGTACGCCAGGCGACGAGGATTTCTTCGACTTCATCAGGCGGTGCGGTAGCACCCCCTCCCTCGTGGTCGACGTAACGGCGAGCCAAAATCCACAGTTCATTTTGAAAATCCCAGGCGGAGCGTCGAGCGCCGTCTCGACAATCCACTCGGCCTCGTAGCGTGAGGTCGCTGGAAAAAAAGTGGATTGCCTCGACGGGATTGGTGGGTGCCGCGGGGAAAACTTCAATCCCCCAATCTTCAACGATTGCCAGCAGAAGGCTAGTGGCGCCTAACTTCACGAGCGTTGAAACCTGAGATTGATTGGCGTCACCATTAATGATGTGAAGGCGTCGAAAACGTGTGGCGTCGCCGTGGGGTTCGTCTCGGGTATTGACGATAGGTCGCCTGAGCATTGTTTCGATGCCCGTGATTTCCTCAAAGAATTCGCTTCGCTGACTGATTTGGAAAAGTGGATTTCGCTTTCCCATGGCGAGAGTCTCCGAACCTATCTTTCCGGTCCCAGTAATGATTTGTCGTGAAACGAAATGGGTAATCATGGCGTCGACGAGAACATTGAACGCCAGCGAACGATCGACGAGGTAATTCTCGTGGCAACCGTAGGAATTTCCTTTTCCGTCAGAGTTGTTCTTGTACACGACTATCGGTGATTCCGGACTTAATAGATTTGCCGCAGTCATAGCCTGGCGCAATATCTCCTCGCCGGCTAAGTCGTAGAGCAAACCCTCTCTCGGCGTACGGCATTCAGGCGAGGAGTACTCGGGATGGGCGTGATCGACGTAGAAACGTGCTCCGTTGGCAAGGACGCTGTTGGTATTCAAGGTCTCCACCACGGGCGCAAATGATGTGAGAAGCGGTGCACTGAAGCCTTCGGCCCAGGGGTGATCCAATCCGGAATCCCAGTTCACATTGCGAGCTGAGTGTGACGCATACTCGTGTACGAGCAGGCCGGAGGAAACGATGGGGTCAGGCGACGGGCCGCCAGTAACTCCGTACTCTGTCTCGATACCCAGGATTTTCGCGATCGCCATTGTCAGAGATACTGACCGGTGCCTACATGATCGATTGATCGACCACCCTCGCTGTCCGTGCTGGCTCGATTCACCAGAGTGCGAATGAAGGAGATTTTCTCCCCCTTCTTACCGGAAATTCGAGCCCAATCATCCGGATTCGTGGTGTTGGGGAGATCCTCGTTTTCACGGTACTCTTGGCGAATCGACGACAAGAGATCTGGGAGCCGAATCCCACGGCGACCTACGGAAAGCTCTCGTTTGACGGCAATCTTTTTCGAGCGACGCACGATGTTCTCAATCATCGCGCCGGACGCGAAGTCCTTGTAATACATGACCTCTTTATCGCCACCCTGATAGGTAACTTCAAGGAATTGATTCTCGTCGTCGATACGGTACATCTCCTCCACCGTTTTCTCAATCATTGTGTTGAGTGCAGTATCAACATCGCCGTGGCCGAAGGTCTCGAGATCTTCAGCATCAAGAGGAGTCGAGTGACGCAGATAACGTTGAAATATTTGCGCCGCTGCTTCAGCATTGGGACGCTCAATTTTTATCTTTACGTCCAGGCGCCCAGGTCTCAAGATGGCGGGATCAATCAGATCTTCGCGGTTGGTGGCCCCGATCACAATCACGTTGCGCAGCGACTCGACACCATCGATCTCCGCCAGTAACTGAGGCACAACGGTGCTCTCCATATCGGAAGAGATGCCTGAGCCTCGAGTTCGAAAGAGAGAATCCATTTCGTCAAAGAACACGATGACGGGGACACCCTCTTCGGCTTTTTCTCGAGCACGCTGGAAAATGACTCGGATTTGGCGTTCAGTTTCACCGACGTACTTATTGAGGAGTTCAGGTCCTTTGATGTTGATGAAGTAAGAACGAACGTCTTGCTGCTGCGATAGCTCGGTGACCTTCTTGGCCAGTGAATTAGCGACGGCTTTTGCGATGAGGGTTTTTCCACAGCCTGGCGGCCCGTAGAGCAATATTCCCTTTGGTGCTGGCAATTCGTATTCGGCAAAGAGGACGCGGTGGATGTAGGGCAACTCGACCGCGTCGGTGATGGCTTCGATCTGAGCGTCCAAGCCCCCAATATCGGCGTAGGAAATATCTGGCACTTCTTCGAGTATCAAACTCTTGGTGTCCGGCGTTTCGAGCCGTTCTAAAACAAGGCTGCTACGAGAGTCGATAATTACGGAATCACCCACCCGCAGCTTGGCGCTACGTACCTTGTCCGCGATATCTACAATTTGCTCTTCACCGCCGCGGTTGACCACCACAATACGCTCAGCGCCGAGTACATCTTTGATCGAAACGACGTCACCAAGACTGGCCAGCGGTCGAACCTCAATGACGTTAAAGGCATCGTTGATTACCACCTCGTCACCCCGGTGCACCGAGGTCGCTTCTATTCCGGGATGAAGAAGGACTCGCATCTTTTTCCCAGCAATTGAAACGTCGGCTGAACCGTCCGCGTTGAATTGCAAAAAAATACCGTAATTCGATGGAGGTTGGGTGAGTTTGTCTACCTCATCTCGCAACTGAGTCACCTGGTCACGCATCTGCTCCATTGACTCCATAAGCTTCTCATTGCTCGAGCGAGCGTGGCTGAGATGGCCTTCGCTCGCGAACAACTTTTCTTCCAGTGCCTCGATACGTGAGGGAAATTCGGGCGACGTTTGCCGTGTGTGGGCCATTTGAGCGGCGCTCGCCACCTCCTCAGCATTACGGCGGCTTTCTAATGGCGCTTCGTTACGACTGCTCATGTCTATAACCTTACAGAGGCGTGACTAACTGAGTTGAGCCCATTAGTGTCATGCTGAGTTGAGACGGACGCTAACCTTGTGTGCCACGGGTGAGTCTTGGAGGATTCGATGAAAGTGTGGATAGACCAGGATTTGTGCACTGGCGATGGCCTCTGTGAGGAGATTGCGCCTGCCGTGTTCACGCTGCTCGATGACGGCTTGGCCTACGTGAAGCAGGATGGCGTAGCTCAGAACAGCCCAGGCGGAGCCTCCGCCATGGCAGACGTACCCGTCGAACTCGAAGAATTTGTCACCGAAGCATCTGAAGAATGCCCTGGTGAGTGCATTTTTATTGAGAGTAACTAAATTCTTGCTCGTCGTACCAGCCGTCGGGCGGTGGTGAGAAATCCAGTGTGGGCTACCATGCGATGATCCGGGCGTACTGAACGGTCCTCAATGTGCCACGTGCGGCGCAATACCTCAACCGTTTCAGCCATTCCGAATGAGTACTGGTTAAGGGTTTCGCGAAGCAACTGAGTTTGATTGATGGTCGGCAGGTAGGCGAAAAAGATGCCCCCCGGCCTGAGCGCCTCCTCGGCGTGAGGCACCACTTTGTTGGGTTCCGGCATGTCCAGAAGAATCCGATCGAGATTCCGCTCATCAATGCCCAGCGTGACGTCGCGAATTTCGACGACGTAGGAAACGTCTGTTCCGAGCATGGCGTGGACATTCTCAATAGCACGTTGGGCGAAATCTTCACGAATTTCGTAACCCTTAACGACGGCGCCGGCCCTCAAGAGGGTCATAGAGAGAGCCCCACTACCCACTCCGGCTTCCAACACGGTCATACCGGGTCCGATATCGGCCTGCATCAAAATTGCCCCAAGGTCTTTGGGGTAGATGACTTGAGCCCCACGAGGCATTTTGAGAACGACGTCGCTCATGGTCGGTCGAAGTACTAAAAACCCACGCCCCGTACTCCCATCGATGGTGGTTCCTTCACTCTGGCCAATGATGTCGTCATGGTTCAAAATTCCAGCGTGAGTGTGAAACGACGCACCGGCGCGCAGGGCGATGAGGTAACGCCGATCTTTGGCGTCGATGAGCATCACTCGCTCTCCCACTCGAAGTTCTCCTGAGCTCACGTGATTACCTTCTTAAAAATAGTGCTTACTTCCAGACCTTTGAGTGCTACGAGATTAACGGGAGGAAGTGCCATTTGACCTTAGTTCACGACGCCTCAATATCCAGGCGAGTATCGCGACGAAGTACCACAGTGGGTGAGCTCGACGACGTATTTGTCGTATCGCGAGTAACAACACGTTGGAGAGCAAGGTGGTGACCATCAGCGTGAACGACGACCAAACTTGGACGAATCACGCTTACCACGACGTCTCCCCCACAGGTACGACAGCATGGCCCCCGCGAGCCCGATTGCCACGGTGACGCTTAGGGGCTGCTGCTCTTCCTGTGATGAACTGGAGACGTCCCCTACGAGAGCGCGGACTTTTTCTTCCAGTACTACACGGGTTGAGACTCGACGCTCGGAGCTCATCGTTCAATCCGTCGGCGTACTTGCGACCCACTGGTAATGCGCCATGCAGTGAGTGCGAGCCCAAGCAGAGCTACGACGAAAATGATGAGGTAGGGAATCCATGATAGGTGACCGGTGAAGACGTGAATGCCACTTTGTAGGTAGCGCAGAAGACCCAAGAGAAGGAGGAGCGAACCTAGCGACACGAGTGCGCTACCGATGGAGCCAAACAGTACGTAGCGCCCGAGCTTCTTGAGAGGAACTAATGTCTCTTCCTTTACGTACTGCACAGCCAGGTCGCGAATGTCATCGATGTCACGCGAAAGACGCTGACCGTCCATGAATTGACGCCACGAAGGTTTCACGCCGTAATCCTAGTTCTAGCGGTCTTTGACTATGTACGTCGAAGAGGCTGTTGCAATGAGACGGTCATCCTGATCGCGGATTCGACCCTCAACGAAAATCACCGTAGAGCCGGCCTCAATTGCAGTAGCCACGCAGGTGAGGGTGGAGCCAACCTTGGCCGAGCGTAAGAAAGAAACCTTGACTTCCGCATTCGCAACGCGAGCCCTTCGACCCTCCAGCGAGGTAACGGCACTTGCGCCCATAGAGGAATCGAGCATTGCAGTGAGAAATCCACCCTGAATGACCCCACCAGGATTCGCGAAGCGTTCGTCGGCTCGCATTTCCCAGGTCGTGGTGCCGGGTACTGATTTATCAAGGCAGCGAAGGCCAAGGGTTAAATCACAGTTTGGGGGAATCTGAAGCGACACACTTATGAGGCTAGTTCAACCATTACCCGAGGAGCACGAGAAATCTAGATACGCTTAAGCCGATGACTGCCACCTTGTTCCACGGATCGACCGAGCGTGAATTACGCTCAATTAAACAAATCATCGGTGTGGCGATGGACGGCCCGCACGCTGCTAACTCCGGTCATTCGGGCACCGCCATGGCCCTCGCACCCTTAGGTGTGACACTCTTTTCTCGAATATTGCGGCATGATCCATCCCGACCTGACTGGATTGACCGCGATCGATTCATCTTGAGCTGCGGTCACGCGTCAATACTGCAGTACGCCTTGGCCCATACTTTTGGTTACGACCTCAGCGCAGGGGACCTCGAGTCTTTCCGAGCTCCCCATAGTCGTACGCCCGGACACCCCGAAGTGGGTGTTACACCTACGGTGGAAGTAACCACAGGGCCGTTGGGCCAGGGACTCGCGAACGGTGTGGGAATGGCGATGGCGGAGCGCGTGTTGAGTTCCACGTACGGCGAGGACCTCGTGGCGCACCGCACGTGGGTTATCGCTGGTGACGGCTGCCTCGAAGAAGGAATAAGTCACGAAGCGGCTTCGCTTGCGGGGCGTTTGCAATTAGGACGTCTCACTGTGATCTACGACGACAATCACATCACCATCGATGGAGCAACGGAATTGGCGCTCAGCGACGACACTCCAGCTCGCTTCCGGGCCTATGGCTGGCACGTTGTTGAAGCCGGCGAAGTAGCCACCGACCTCGACGCTCTGGAGGAGGCGTGTCGCGAAGCCATGCGAAGCGACCGGCCCACGCTTATCATCCTGAGGTCCCACATTGGTTTTCCATCCTCGTCCATGGTTGATACGCGTGAGGCCCACGGCTCACCTTTTTCGGTTGAGGCAATTAGAGAAGTCAAGGCACAACTGGGCTTGCCTGACTCGGAGTTTTTCCTTGACTCCGATTTGCCTGAGGAATGGCGGACAGAGCTACAGGCTCGAGAAGATTCGTACTCTGCGTGGGTACAGCGAGCTGATCTATCGGGCCATCGCGCTGTTGATCTCACCGAGCAGATGCGAACCAACGGAGCGACGAAGTCGAGCAGTTCCGTTGAGGAATACCCAGCCGGCAAGGGTGTCGCTACGCGAAAAGCACTCCAGCACGCGTTGGACGCCGTTGGAGTGGGCGCAATCTCGTTGGTGTCAGGTTCGGCGGATTTGACCGATAACACTGGCGTTATTCTTCCTGGAACACAGGCTCATAGCCCTGTCGCCCCTGACGGGCGCCAAGTGCATTACGGGGTACGAGAGTTTGCCATGGGGGCCGCGATGGTGGGAATGGCCCTACACGGAGGGATTCGTCCGATTGGATCAACCTTCTTTGTCTTTAGTGATTACGTGCGACCGGCTATTCGTCTGGCGGCACTAAGTCATGCAGCGACCCTCTTTGTGTTCACGCACGACTCCGTTGGCGTCGGAGAAGATGGACCCACCCACCAACCAATCGAACATCTCATGAGCTTGCGGGCGATGCCCAACCTGCACGTGGTGCGTCCGAGCGATGCCAACGAAACTGTGCGTATCGTCGCCTCGTTGCTTTCCGATCAAGAGATGCCTCCCACCACCCTGATATTGACGAGGCAAGACGTTCCGGTGCTGACGGGGACTGAGGCCGAAGCGTCGAAAATTGGCGCGAAAAATGGTGCGTACGTACTTCGTGAAAATAAAGATGCCGTGTACACGATTGTGTCAACAGGCTCCGAAGTCTCGTTGGCGCTAGAGGCCTCCGATCGATTGCGCAATGACCACGCTCTGGCGACTCGGGTGGTGGCGATGCCGTGCTGGGCGTGTTTCGATTCGATGCCGAACAACTACAAAGCTGCTGTACTGCAGAGATCCATTCCCTCGGTGGCCATTGAGGCTGGAGCAACGCTGGGCTGGTACCGCTACGTTGATGACGCGATTGGTATTGATTCCTTCGGCATAAGTGCGCCCGCCGGAGCTGTGTTTGATCACTTCGGGATTACCGCTAGCGCCGTGGTAGATCACGTGGTGCGATCTTTAAAGGAGCCAGCATGACAAAACTTGATGCGTTGTACCTGGAGGGTGGCCAGTCGCCGTGGGTGGACAACATTCGTCGTGATTGGCTCAACAACGGAACGCTGGCTGAGCTCGTTGATTCCGGTGTTCGCGGCGTCACGTCAAACCCGGCAATTTTCGCTAAGGCCCTCGCGTCGACTTCTGATTACGACTCTCGAATTTCAAGTTTGAGTGGAACTGACGTCGAGGAGTTGTTTGAGGTTTTGGCTGTGGAGGATGTTCGTGATGCCTGCGATGTCCTGATGCCGATTCACACCGCCTCGGTAAGGGAATTCGAATCAGGCGTCCATCGTTACGTCGATGGATTTGTTTCTCTCGAAGTATCGCCACGCCTCGCGCGGTCGTGCGAAGAAACCGTTGTTGCTGCTCGCCGCTTGGCAGAGAGTGTCGGGCGGCCAAACTTGATGGTGAAAATTCCAGCCACGGCGGAATGTTTGCCGGCGATCCATCGGGTTTTGTCTGAGGGAATTAATGTCAACGTGACTCTTATTTTCTCTCTAGAGCGCTACGCGGAAGTCATTGACACATTCATCCTGGGCGTAAATGATGCTTTGAGCGCCGGGCGTGACATCTCTAACATTGCGTCCGTGGCGTCGTTCTTCGTCTCGCGCGTCGACGCGTCTATTGATCCCATGCTGGGACCTAATTCGCCCTATTTGGGAACCGCCGCCATTGGACAGGTGGCGAAGGCCTACGATATTTTTCTTCGTCGTTTTGGCCAAAGCGATGCTCGGTTGATTCTCGAGGCCGGTGGACAGGTGCAACGTCCGTTATGGGCTTCTACGTCTCCCAAAAACCCCGAATACGATTCGCTCATTTACGTGGAAACCTTGGTGGCGCCCGAGACGGTGAATACTTTGCCCGACGCGACTCTTAATGAGTTCCTTAAATCAGGTGATTCGTCAGTCCCCTCGATTGCCGACGCTGGCTATCGGGATTCGGCGATAGAGAATTTTGACGCCATTGCCCATTTAGTGGACGTCAAAGCTGTGACAACTGCTCTAGAACGCAATGGCGTCGCTGCCTTCGTGAGCGCCTACGCGGAATTACTCGAAACTGTGAGTAAAAAAGTACCTCAGCGCGACTAATGGATTCCGATCGTATTGCGGATGCGTTGTGGAGTAAAAACGTCGGCCCGCTCCCAGGGGGTTCGGCCGTGCGTTCGACCGGTTGGTTGGATCACTACGACCGCATAGCGGAGACTGTCGAGTCGTTCGAGTTACGGTGGCACGAGCGGGGACCTCGATTCGATACAACTGTTCTTATCGGTATGGGAGGATCCACCTCGGGTGCGGGGATGCTCGCTCAACAATTCGGCAAGGGGAAACTAACTTTTGCGGAGTCGACTCACCCCGATATGGTCGCTACCTACGATTTCACCAATTCAAACGTGATCGCTTCATCTAAGTCTGGCCGTACCTTGGAAGTTGTAGCTCTCTTGGCACACGCTTTGAGTCAAGGTTTAAGTCCACGTGACTTATGGGTGATTACAGATGAGGGCACATCCTTACACGAGCTCGCCATTTCTCTGGGCGCAGAAGTGACTTTTGGCGATTCTGACACTGGTGGCCGCTTCAGCGCCCTCAGCGCATTTGGCATTCTTCCGGCAATAGCTTCCGGCGCCAGCACTAGTTCTTTGTTAGAGGGTTCGTCGGAAGTTTTTACCCGTGATGAGTACTTTGAAATCTGTCGCCAAGCGATCGATTCGATAGTAGTACGGAGCGAAAGTTTGACCTACGTTCTGCCGGGACTGCCTACTGTGCGTGGTGCAGGCCAGTGGATGGAACAACTCATTGCCGAATCGACGGGTAAAGCGGGGCGAGGCATCATCCCCGTTGCTCAGGATGAAACCTCGACCTCTACCTTGAGCTTGCGAGAGATTCATCGTACGCACCTTGTGGCAACGGCGCTCGCCTGTTACTTGGACGTCAATCCATTCGATCAACCGAATGTCGAAGAGTCAAAAACCAACTTGTATGCAGCGTTGTCAGGTCGGACTTCACCTTTTACGGAGTCCACAACTGCTGAGGAGTTCTTGAATGCCATTAGTGGAGTCGAGCACGTGACCCTGCAATGTTTCGTTCCAGAAGCCGAAATCAATCTGGTTGAAAAGCTACGTCAGCAACTTGCCTCGTTAGCCCCGGTTGTTACGGCGAACTACGGACCTCGCTATCTTCATTCGACCGGTCAATTGCATAAAGGTGGACCAGCATCAATTGCAGCTCTTCAGATCTGTCAAAATCCTTTAGTTGAACCTTTTCGAATCACGGGCCGGGCGTATAGCTTTGAGACTCTTTTGAAAGCTCAACAAGAGTCAGATGCACAGACGCTTCGTCGTCTTGACCGCAAGGTGCACACGCTAAGAGTTGACAGCATTTCTGAGGTTGTCGCTATGTTGGGTATCTGAGCCTACGATGTCACGATGAGATCTACACAGATAGTCGGCACGTCGTCGTTGCGACTACTGGAGTTACCGCTCGTTGAACTGTCCGAAGCGGCGTACGAGCGAGCACGTGCGTTATTTGGTGACATCGTCACCTACTCCCCCAAGGTGTTCATTCCGTTGACAAAATTATGCCGTGATCGCTGCGGCTACTGTACATTTGCCCAAGCCCCAGCGCACGTGGCGAGTCCGTATCTGGACATTGACGGAGTATTGGCGATCGCCCAAGAAGGTCGTGATGCGGGATGTGATGAAGCCCTTTTCACCTTGGGCGAGCGTCCAGAATTACGTTACGACGAAGCCGCCCGCTGGCTAGCGGCGCGTGGTTACCGATCAACGGTGGACTACGTGGCCGAGGCGTGTCGGCAGGTTCTTAATGTGACGGGCCTGCTCCCCCACGCGAATGCGGGAGCCCTGTACTCCCACGAATTAGCTCAGCTACGAGAAGTCAGCGCCAGTCAAGGAATGATGATTGAAGCGCTGGCGGATCTCGAAGCGCACCGGCTGGCTCCAGACAAGGCGCCTTCGCGTCGATTGGCAACCTTGCGAGCCGCTGGTGAATTGGCAATTCCCTTTACCACCGGGCTGTTGGTGGGAATTGGAGAGTCCCGTGTCGAACGACTGGCAACCTTAGAGGCGATCCGTGATTCCCACGAAGAGTTTGGGCATGTTCAGGAAGTAATAATTCAAAACTTCCTCCCCAAGCCGAGGACCTCGATGGCGTCGTGGCCAGCCGCTGATGACACTGAATTTCACTGGACCATCGCGGCGGCGAGGATGATTCTGCCCGATGGGGTCCACCTTCAGGCGCCACCGAACCTGAGTGACGACCCCACTCGGCTCTTGGCTTTCGGGATTGATGACTTCGGCGGAATTTCTCCGGTGACGCAAGATCATGTGAACCCCGAGCGAGAGTGGCCGGTGGTATCGACCTTGGCGCAGCAGGTCGATGAACGGGGCCTGAAATTAGAACGCCGCCTTACGGTGTATCCCGAACTTATCCGTAATCGAGAAAACTTCATTGATCCGGGAGTTCGACCATTCGTACTGGCAAAAGCCGATGGTTCTTGGCGTGGTCGAGGCCCAGAGTGGTTCTCTGGGGGCGATAATTCTCCACCGGAGAAAACTATGTTGGTGGCTCGTTCGTCAAGCGTTCGTAGTATTCTTGAGCGTTACGAGCCCGGCTACGACTTCTCCTCGCAGGAGCTAGTGACGCTGTTCGAAGCTCGCGGGGCCGACGTGGAAGATATTGCCGATCTAGCCGATCACGTTCGTCGTGATCGCGTGGGCGACGACGTGACTTTTGTCATTAATCGTAATATTAACTACACGAACATCTGTACTTTCAAGTGTCGATTCTGCGCATTTTCGAAAGGACCACTATCCCTCAACCTTCGCGGTGACCCCTATCTTTTGAGTCTGGAAGAAGTCTCAGAAAGGGTTCGCGAAGCTAGCGAGAAGGGCGCGACTGAAGTATGCCTTCAAGGAGGCATCCATCCAAATTTTGACGGTGATTACTACGTTGACGTGGTCGCAGCGGTTCGCGCCGGATCTCCCTCTATCCACATCCATGCTTTTTCAGCGCTGGAAGTATTCGAAGGAGCTCGTCGCCTAGGTATCGGATTATCGGATTACCTGCGTCGCCTGCAAGAAGCTGGTTTAAAAACTCTTCCCGGTACTGCGGCTGAGATTTTGGATGACAATATTCGCGCCGAGCTGTGTCCGGATAAGTTGAATTCTGATCAATGGCTTGAAGTGCATCGAGCAGCCCACGGTGTAGGCCTGAAGTCGAACATCACGATTATGTTTGGCGCCATTGAGGGTTACGAGAGTTGGGCTACTCACCTGATACGAACTCGCAATTTGGCCAAGGAAACAGGGGGGTTTACCGAATTTGTACCACTCCCCTACGTACACATGGCTACGCCTATGTTCTTACGCGGACGCTCGCGTCGGGGTCCGACCTTCCGGGAAACACTTCTGATGCACGCAGTTGGCCGTTTGCATTACGCAACCGCCATCGACAACATTCAAGTCTCGTGGGTGAAGCTCGGTGTCGAAGGTTCTCGGCGACTGTTGTCGGCAGGTGTGAATGATCTCGGTGGGACTTTGATGGATGAAAATATTTCCAGAGCCGCAGGTGCGGCTCACGGTCAGGAAATGGACGTCGCATCTCTGGAGAAATTAGTTGAACCAACCGGACGCCCCCTAGTTCAGCGAACAACTTTGTACGGGGTTGCGTGAGCGTAAGGGATAGCGCTACCGCTCTCGTGAATGCCATTCTCGAAGTTTCCCCACAAAGCGCTCAGCGTCGCCAACTCCTGGAGCGCTTGGTTGAGAGTGTCATAGTTTTGGTCGAACAGGATGCTGACACCCTGGATCTAAAGATTGCGGAATCAGCATTGTCGGAGCTCGTTGAAGCATTCGGCGTCTACGCACCCTGGCGTCATCGAAGCAAGGTCACTATCTTCGGATCAGCCCGAACTCCGGCAACATCGCCAATTTATAAACTGACAGAAGATTTTGCGGCAGAAATTGTACGTCGGGGCTGGATGGTCGTTACGGGAGCGGGGCCGGGAATCATGGAGGCCGGGATGCGTGGAGCCGGCCGAGCCAATTCCTTCGGAGTCAATATTCGTCTGCCCTTTGAACAAGGGGCCAACGAAGTGATTGCGGGTGACGAGAAACTCGTTGAAATGCGCTACTTTTTCACCCGCAAGATGATGTTGACCAAAGAGTCACGCGCTTTTGTTGCGATGCCAGGAGGTTTTGGAACTCTCGACGAGGTCTTCGAACTGCTGACCTTACTGCAGACGGGCAAGGCTGTCCCTGCACCGGTGGTATTGCTCGACACGCCAACTGGGTCCTTTTGGACCAAGTGGACTGAATTCGTTGAAGATGTAGTGGCCCGTGATGGTTACGTGAACGCCGACGACGACAACTTCTATGTACGCCTCGACAATCCAACGAGCGCGGCTGATTACATTGAGCGTTTTTATCGAATTTACGATTCCTTCCGAATGGTTGGCGATACCGCAGTCATGAGGCTTCGTCGCAAGCCCACTTCTTTGGAATTAGACGAATTAAACGAAAAGTTCAGTTCCATTGTCACGAGTGGTTTATTTCAGTCGTCGGGCCCACTGTCAATAGAAGTACGGACCAATGACTGTCTAGATCTTCACCGCATTGTGTGGAAATTTGACCGCCGAGGTTTCGATGTTTTACGTCGTATGATCACTCACATCAATGAGTGGCCCTAATCGCCGACGTCCGTCTCGTCGTGGCTCAAAAGTAGCTCGGCTTTGACCAGCGCACGGCGAACTTTCTGTAATCGCCGTTCGACCAGATTTTTAGAAGGATCGGTGAATTGATCGCGCATGGCTTGTGTTATCAAGTCGTCGAGTTTCTCGTTGAGGCTCGAAATTTCTCTCGCGAGTTCTTGATATGCACTGCTCACTAGCGGATCGTGTCGACGGAAAGTAATCCTTCGCCGTACTGGGCGCGCAGTAGTTTCTTGTCGAATTTGCCGACGCTGGTTTTTGGTATGGCCTCTAGGAATGTCCAGCGTTCGGGTACCCACCATTTAACGACACGCTCTGCGAGCCAGGTAGACAACTCTTCCGCCGAAATATTCGAACCGGGTTGCCGAACCACACAGCAGAGGGGTCGCTCGTCCCAACGTTCGTCGGGTACAGCGATGACGCTTGCTTCGAAAACATCGGGGTGAGCAATCACCTCATTTTCCAGTTCTACCGAACTGATCCATTCGCCACCTGATTTAATCACGTCCTTGGACCTATCGGAGATCACCATGAAGCCCTCCTGATCGAGCGTGCCGACGTCACCCGTCCGGAGCCAACCGTCATGGAATTTCTCGGGTGCGTCAACTCCAAAGTAGCTTGCCGTAATCCATGGTCCTCGAATTTCGAATTCACCAACCGAGGAACCATCCTTGGGCAGGATGGACGAATCTTCGGCAACGGTTCGTACCTCGACTCCGAAGACCACACGTCCGGCCTTCACCTGATAGTCAATTTCCTGATCTTCGGGAGTGCCGAAGGGAGGGATGGACATGGCGGCCAGTGGACTTGTCTCGGTCATGCCCCAACCTTGGACAATTTTGAGGCCGTAGCGCGTTCGAAATGCTTCTATGAGCGTGCGCGGTACGGCCGATCCTCCGCAGAGAATTGTCCGCAGGCTGGTCATGTTTACTGAAGGGTGCGTCTCCGCGACGCGCAGGACGTCGTTCCAAACGGTGGGAACACCGAGAGCGATGGTGGGTTGCAGATCTCTGATCATATTGATGATTGGATCGCCCTGTAGAAACTGTTGAGGCATGATGAGTTCGCAACCAGCCATGAAGGCGGTGTACGCCGCTCCCCACGCATTCACGTGGAACATTGGAACTATGAGGAGGGCTCGATCTCGTTCAGAGAATCCAATGGAGTTGGCTGATGTGGAGGCCATGGAATGCAACCAGGTTGAGCGATGTGAGTAGACCACCCCCTTTGGATTTCCTGTCGTTCCGGAGGTGTAACACATGACCGCAGCACTACGTTCATCAAGTGTGGGCCACTCGAATCCGGGTTCTTCGGCGGCTAATAGTTCGTCGTAGTCGAGAACGTCAAGGCCAAGAATGCTCCGGTCGCCTGCCCCTTTAACGATGATGTGTCGCACCGTGGGGATTTGATCTAGAACTTTGGCGAACTGTGGTAGAAGGGAACCGTCCACGATGATGATTTGATCTTCGGCATGATTAATGATGTACGACAACTGTTCTGGGAAGAGGCGAATATTCAATGTGTGCAGTACGGCACCCATCGACGGAACAGCCATGTAGGACTCCATGTGCCACTGATTGTTCCACTGGAAGGTGGCCACTCGGTCACCACGACCAATTCCCAACCTGGTGAGAGCAGCGGCAAGGCGCTCTGCATTTTTTGATATTTCCAGGAATGTCGCGCTCTCGACGGACCCGTCGCAAACTGTAAAGACACGCTTCTCGGCGTACAGCCATTCCCCATGCTTCAAAATGCCGCTGATGAGCAACGGTGTGTCCTGCATCGTACTTTTCACGAAATTTCCCCCTTGATATTTATTGAAATAGTAGTAAATCGCGCAGCGGTCGCTACCAGCTGAGTTGATACGGCTGGACGGGCGAAGGGAGGTTGGAGGTCGAACCGGACAGAATTTCGTCCACAGAGGCTGCGACGGCTCGGCCTTCGGCTATCGCCCACACGATGAGACTCTGACCACGAACGGCATCGCCACAAGCGAAAAGGGGGCTGAGATTCTCACTCGATGCCTCTACCAGCCAATCGACGTCGACAGAAATACACCCACGCGTATTCAGGTGGGCAGAACTGAGTAGACCCTCTGTTTCTGGACCAACGAACCCAGCCGCAACGAGGACGAGATCTGCAGGTAGGACCGTTAAGGTGCCTTCAACACGAACTTCGAGCCCACTGACATCTTCGTTGTCGGAAGCAATGAAACGCTCGGTGCTCGCCGAGTAGATACGCTGGCCACCTTCTTCATGGGCGCTGGTTATCTTGTAGACCTGAGGCATGGTCGGCCAGGGTTGGTCAGCTCGTCGAGTAACGGGTGGCTGGGGCAATATCTCAAGTTGAGTGACTGAACGTGCCCCCTGGCGATGGGCGGTACCAAGGCAGTCCGCACCAGTATCTCCACCGCCCAAGATGATGACGTCCTTACCGTTCGCGTCCAAATGGCTCGCTGGCCTGTTCGTGATATTCGCCGGCTTGAGATATTCCATCGCCGGCAAAATTCCTGATAATCCAGACCCGTCAAGGTCCAATTTGCGAGGAATTGTGGAGCCAATTGCCAAGACGACTGCATCAAAGTCACTACGGAGACGAATCAAGGCGTCGGCATCAATCTCGGTGTTTGTACGGAATTCGACGCCTTCGGCAATCATCTGATCAAGTCTCCGATCGAGAATGTGTTTTTCCATCTTAAATTCTGGAATTCCAAAGCGGAGTAAACCTCCAGGCATTTCTTGGCGATCAAATACCGTCACCTGATAGCCGTGACGCTGAAGTTGTTGCGCCGCGGCGAGGCCCGCCGGCCCGGAACCAACAATGGCGACTGATTTGTTGCACTGACCCATAGGTGCCTGAGGTGTAATCCAGCCCTTGCTGAAAGCACGTTCAACGATTTCCAACTCAATTCTTTCAATGGTTACCGCATCACCAGAAATACCTACGACGCAGGCCGATTCACAGGGAGCGGGGCACAGGCGGCCTGTGAATTCTGGAAAATTATTGGTTGACTGGAGACGATCGTGAGCCTCTTTCCACGACTGTTTGTACACCAAATCATTCCACTCGGGTATGAGGTTTCCCAGAGGGCAGCCCTGGTGGCAGAATGGTATACCGCAGTCCATGCAACGGGATGCTTGCGTTTCGGTGACCTGATTACTCTGCGTCTCGTACACTTCGCGCCAGTCACGTAAGCGGAGTTCAACTGGTCTGCGGGGAGTTGATGTACGACTCTCTTCTATGAAACCCGTTGGCTTACCCACGTTCCAGCGCCTCCGTTACACGACGATATTCGGTGCTTTGAATCTTCACGAAATTCATTCTCTCGTGGTTCCACTCGATGAGGATTTTGGCAGCAGTTGACGACTCTGTCTCTGACACGAAGCGATGTAGTAGACCGCGAAGGAAGGTCTCGTCATCCAATTCAAGTACGTCGATATCAAAATCTCCGGAACTCAGAACTGAAGAAACTAGGGAGTTGGGGTCATAGAGATACGCGATTCCACCCGACATTCCTGCTGCGAAGTTGCGACCCACTGGACCCAGAACGACCACCTTCCCACCGGTCATGTACTCGCAGGCGTGGTCTCCGGCTCCTTCCGTGACAATTGTGGCTCCGGAGTTGCGCACGGCCAGCCGTTCTCCGACGATGCCATGAAGAAATATTTCACCAGCGGTGGCACCATATGCAATCACATTGCCAGCGATGATGTTGTCGGAAGATGTGTAACTCGCATCCTCGGGAACTCTAATTACGATGCGTCCACCGGAAAGTCCCTTGCCGATGTAGTCGTTGGCATCGCCGCTGAGTCGTATTGTCATCCCCTGCGGAATGAAGGCGCCAAGACTCTGTCCGGCAGATCCTTCGAAGTTGAGAATTACCGAATCATGTTCGAGCTGTCTGCGTGCGAGTTTCCTCGTGATGGCAGCACCGGTGAGAGTGCCCACGGTTCTATCGGTGTTGTGAATTACTGACGAGTAGGTAAAAATCTCGTCTCGGTCTACGGCCGCGAGGGCATCTTCGATGAAGCTTCTGTCCAACACTGAGGAAAGTCCATGGTCCTGTTGGGTGGTGTTAAATCTCTGTCCCGCCGTAGGGGCACCGAGAAGTCTCTCCAACTCGAAAGCCGAGTCCTTCGGCAAACGCGAATGGTCGACTTCTAGGAGGTCGGTACGTCCAATCGCGTCTTCTAGTGATGTGAGCCCTAGCGAGCTGAGAATCTCTCGAACTTCTTCGGCTATGTACTCGAAGAAGGTCTCAACGAACTCAGGTTGCCCGCTGAAGCGCTTCCGCAGTTCGGGGTTTTGAGTTGCGATTCCAACCGGGCAGGTGTCGAGTTGGCACACTCGCATCATGACGCATCCAGAGACAACGAGTGGGGCGCTAGCGAAACCAAACTCCTCGGCGCCCAAGAGTGCCGCAATCACAACATCGCGCCCAGTCTTAAGTTGACCATCTACCTGAACGACAACTCGGTTACGAAGGCCGTTCGCAACCAAAGTCTGCTGCGTTTCCGCCAGGCCTACTTCCCACGAAGTCCCGGCGTGTTTTAGCGAGGTGAGCGGAGCAGCCCCGGTACCGCCGTCAAAACCTGAAATCAAGATGACGTCGGCGTGGGCTTTGGCTACTCCCGCCGCTACGGTCCCGACACCCGCCTCGCTGACGAGCTTTACGTGAATACGAGCTTGTTCGTTGGCATTCTTGAGGTCGTAGATCAGTTGGGCCAAGTCTTCGATGGAATAGATGTCGTGATGTGGTGGTGGCGAAATGAGACCGACGCCCGGTGTGGAGTGGCGGGTAGCGGCTATCCACGGATAGACCTTGGAGCCTGGAAGCTGCCCGCCCTCGCCCGGCTTAGCCCCCTGGGCTATTTTGATTTGAATATCGTCGGCGTTGACGAGATACTCAGAAGTCACGCCGAAACGACCTGAAGCAACCTGCTTGATAGCGCTTCGCTTGTTAAAGCGAACATTTGTGGTGGTGAATCGCTCAGCGTCTTCTCCGCCTTCGCCGGTATTGGATTTACCACCGATTCGGTTCATAGCGATGGCTAGGTTCTCGTGCGCTTCGGCGGATATTGAACCATAGGACATGGCACCGGTTGAAAATCTTGGGTACAGCGATGTCACACTTTCAACATCTGCGAGTTTGGTGGGTGTGGCGGCCGTCTTGAATTGGAGAAGGCTACGCAAAGTAACCAGAGAGCTACTTTGCTCATTCACGAGCTCAGAATATTCACGAAAGACACTCATCTGTTTCGTGCGAGTGGCGTGCTGGAGTTTGAATACGGTCGTGGGATTGAAGAGGTGTACTTCCCCATCACGGCGCCACTGATACTCACCTCGAACCTCTAGAGCGGAGTCAGTGGCGAATCCGGATCCGAAGGCGCGCCGGTGCCGTTCGAGGCAAGCGTTGGCAATGGCGTCCATGGTAAGTCCGCCAATTCGAGAAGGAGTGCCAGGAAAATAGGTACTGACGACGTGATCTGCCAAGCCGACGACTTCAAAGAGTTGCGAACCGATATAACTGGAAACGGTACTGACACCCATTTTGCTCATGATCTTTGTTACGCCTTTAACGAGGCTCTTGGCGTAGTGATACCGAGCAATCTCCGGGGACATTCCAGTCAGTACTCCGGAGCGGCACAGGTCCTCAATTGATTCGTACGCCACGTAGGGGGCCACGGCAGAGGCCCCGAAGCCCAAGAGTGTCGCGACGTGATGGACCTCTCGTGCATCACCCGTCTCAACAATGAGGGCAACATGTGCCCGCAATTTTTCAACTACCAGTTGATGATGAACAGCGGCGGTAGCGAGCAGGCTCGGAATGGGTGCGCGGAGGTCACTTGCGTGGCGGTCCGAAATAATTATGATATTGGCCCCACTTCGCACGGCGTCAATTGCCCTCGTTGTAACTTCACGAAGTGCTGCACTTAAAGCATCACCCGGGTGATCGTGACCCCAGGTGACGTCCATGAGGCCATCGACCACGTACGACCGAAAACCAGAAGTCCCACCATCTTCTTGGATGTATTGAAGTTTTGCGAATTCTTCTAATGAGAGAACGGGGCTAGCGAGGACGATTTGATGACAGTGCTCGGGAGTTGCGTGGAGCAGGTCGAGTTGAGGCCCGACACCGACTCTCATGGAGGTGACTAGTTCTTCTCTTATGGCGTCAAGTGGTGGGTTGGTGACCTGTGCAAAATGTTGCGTGAAGTAATTGTAAAAGTTCTGATTATGTTTAGATAGCGCCGGTAACGAGGTATCGGAACCCATGGATCCGATTGGCTCTTCGCCGGAGCGCGACATTGGTGCGACGATGAGTCTCAGGTCCTCGTCGGTATAGCCAAAGAGAATTTGTTGCTGTCGAATATTGTGATGTTCCGGTGTCAGCATGACTCTCGGTGGAAGGTCCTCTAGCGAAACTTGTTCTTGGGACAACCAATGCCCGTAGGGTTGCGCCGCGGCGAGCTCGGCCTTAATTTCTGTGTCGTCGACAATACGGCCTTGCTGCGTGTCGACGAGAAACATTCGACCGGGTTGCAGCCGGCCTTTTCGAATCACCTGATCAGCGGGTATTGGCAGAACACCAACTTCGCTTGAGAAAATGACGCGATGATCCTTGGTGACCCAATAACGAGCGGGCCGTAAACCATTGCGGTCCAATACCGCACCTACAACCTTGCCGTCGCAGAAGGACACTGATGCGGGACCATCCCAAGGTTCCATGAGGGCCGAGTGGTAGCGGTAAAAATCACGGCGATCTCTGTCCATGTCGGTGGATCGTTCCCAAGCTTCTGGGATCATCATCAAGATGGCGTGCGGCAGAGAACGACCGCCGAGGGTCAACAATTCGACGACTTCGTCGAAGCTGGCAGAGTCTGACTTCCCTGGAGTGACAATGGGCTCGATGTCGATATTGTCACAACCAAAGATGGAGGTATCAAGGCGAGATTCCCGCGCTGTCATCCAGTTTCTGTTCGATCGAATTGTGTTGATCTCTCCGTTGTGGGCGATGAAGCGGAATGGCTGGGCGAGGGGCCAGGAAGGGAAGACATTCGTTGAGAAACGCGAGTGAACGAGAGCAATAGATGACTCCATCGTCGAATCGTTTAGATCTGTGAAGTAGCGGCGCAACTGTGAACTCGTGAGCATGCCCTTGTAAACAAGGGTTGCTGTCGATGATGAGGCGGCGTAGAGGCTGTGGCCTTGGAACCCGAGGTGCTCTATCTTCTTCCGTGCTGTAAAGAGAACTCGTTCTAAGGTGATGCCGTGCAGGCCATGCTGGGATTCGGCGAACTGCATCCACTGCTCTGGTTCAGAAGAGAGAGCGGTAGGTCCCAATTCAGAGTTGTTGGTGGGTGTGCGACGCCATCCAAGAACCTTGAGATTCTTTTCTTCATAAATTGAATCAATGAAGTTTCGAGCTTCACCACTGACCTTGCCCGGAGGTAGGAACCAAACGGTCACCCCGAAGTGTCCGAGCTCTGGCAAGCTGAAACCAAGGCGACTGGCCTGCTGGCGTAGCCATTGCTCCGGCAGGGTAATCATGAGCCCGGCGCCATCTCCCGACTGGGCATCAGAACCCGTGGCTCCTCGATGCTCAAGGCTTTCAAGGATGGTCAGAGCATCGCTAACTGTTCTGTGTGACGTACGTTGCTGAAGGTCCGCGACCATTCCCACACCGCACGCATCGTGCTCAAAGTCCGGTAGGTAGAGGGGAGTTTTCGTCATCGTATTTAATAAGGGGACGACGCTGGCCCTGAACGAATACTAGCCGGACTCTCCAACTGGGAAAACTTATGTCTACGCTATGAATGTGAATAACAACTCTCACGACGTCCTCGTAGTCGGTGCAGGTATTTCTGGTTTGTCAGCAGCTGTTGGGGCGGTTCGAGCGGGTCGGAGAGTTTTGATTGTGAGGGGCACGGTAAGTTCGGCGTCGTCGGCCGCTGCCGGCATGCTCTCGCCCGCCGCCGAGGCGACATGGTCGGATATGGCTTCTCGTGAAATTTTGCAAGAAGCCTATTCCGGCTGGTTTGAGAAGAGGTGGGCCAGCAACTTCGGCACAACTTTTCGTCGTGTGGGAAGTTTGTTTGTCGGCCTCCACGCCAGCGATCGTTTAGAGCACGGGCGACAGCGGGAAGTTCGTAAATGCTTTGGGGCAACAACTTCACCACTCACTTCCGCCGAGAGCCCCGTGCTTTTTCGAGGAGTATCTCCCCGATTAGGGCTGGCTGACTTTGCGTCCGAAGACGGCTACGTCGATAGTGACGAGGTGTTGCGACAAATTGAAAGTTTCCTGGTTGGTGAGGGCGTTGCCTTTTTTGATGCCGATGTCCTTTCCTACGAGGAAAATGGCGAGTCGGTTCGGGCGATCACTACTAGTGGAGAGATCGAGGCACGAGTAGGTTTTGCGGCGACGGGCTACAGCACCCTTCAACCGGGAAACTTCGACGCGGGGACTATTCGCCCACTTCGTGGAATCACTATTCGCCTTGACACGAATAACCATGATTCTCTTCCTATGATCAGAGGAATCGTGGAGGGTCGGTCGCTGTATGTCGTTCGACGAGATGATGGTGTTGCGATTATCGGTAGTAGCTCTGAAGAGTCAGCTGCACGCCATATCGAGGCACGCTGGGTGCAACAATTGCTTTCGGATTCTTTCCGACTCTTACCAGATTTGGAAAATGCGACTCTATCGGACATTCGAGTCGGTATTCGTCCGACGACGAGTGATCACCTACCTGTATTTCGACGAGTTTCTGATGGGTGGAGTGTTGTCAATGGGAGTTATCGTCATGGCTTTCTACTCGCGCCGTGGGTGGCTTCGATGACGGACAAGAGTCTTCGATGATTTCGGTTAACGGTAGTGAGATCGCCGACCACTTCAGTTCGCTCGAAGAAATGTTGACTGAATTGGGTTTTCAGCGAGCCGGGATAGCAGTGGCGAAGAATGGTGAATTGGTTCACCGGTCGGATTGGCCCTCCACCGTTGTTTGCGATGGTGACAGTTTTGACGTTTTGACTGCTTCGGCTGGAGGCTAGAGCCGAATTGTATGCTGTCACTGTCCGAGGAGGCACATGGCAACGTATGACGAGTTGATAGAAGCCTTAGACGAGCGGATTCTAGAAGCGTTACGTGCTCGAGCCACGGGCGAGTCCATCGCTGCGCTGTTCGAGGCACGCGCTTGGCTGACGAACCCAGCCCAGCATCATGGTTCGCGGGAGTCTTCTTCGTAAACGAAGTAGTATGAAGGAAGTAACGGGCTATGGCGCAGCTTGGTAGCGCGCTTGACTGGGGGTCAAGAGGCCGTGGGTTCAAATCCCGCTAGCCCGACCAAGAATGCTGGAGGCCAAAGTCTCCAGCATTTGTCCTTGGCGGTTCCGGCACTTTCTTTAGGCGGGAAAGAATGATACGCGTGAGAAGGTCCTTACCCTCAATAGTTTTCCGATGCCGCTAGAGTCAAGGCGCTGTCTGCGTGTCGTAGGCGGCTTCTTTTGCCTAGGAGGGCGTGATGAACCAGTTTCGATTCGCCGTACAAGTTTCCAACGCCGCCGACGCTGAAAGTTGGCGGATGCTCGCTCGGGATATCGAGTCTTTGGGGTACTCCACCCTGTTCATTCCAGACCACTTTGGAGATCAGTTCGGACCCCTTGTTGCGTTGACGGTCGCTTCGGAAGCCACAACCTCACTGAAGGTTGGCTCGCTAGTTTTCGGTAATGACTATCGTCACCCGGTTGTCTTGGCCAAAGAAATTGCCACGCTCTCGTTGATGAGTGGTGGACGGGTGGAATTTGGGCTCGGCGCCGGCTGGATGTCATCGGACTATGTGCAGTCAGGAATCAGCGAGGATCGGGCCGGAGTTCGTGTGAGTCGGATGGCGGAAAGCCTCCAGATTTACAAGCAAATGTGGAATCGTGGCGAAGCTTCTCTAGCGGGCGATTACTACAACGTGACTCAGGCCCCAAGCGCTCCTCTGCTTCCGACTGCGCCACCGATCATCATTGGCGGTGGGAGCCCCCGCGTGCTGGGTATTGCTGCGCGCGAAGCAGACATCGTCGGTGTGAATCCGAATTTGTCAGCCGGCTTCGTTGGGGCAGAGGTTATCGAGTCGACGACGTCCGCTTACTTCGATGAGAGGATTCAATGGATCAAGGCAGCTGCCGGCGAACGCTTTCCTGAGATTGAATTACAGGTTCTCACATTTTTCGTTCAAATTACCGATGACAGGGCGACGGCCATAAAGAATCTCTCGGGTCTGATGGGAGTGAGTGAAGAAGCTGTTGCGGAGACACCAATTGCCCTCATCGGTACAATCGACGAAATCATCGAAACCTTGTTGCAGCGCCGTGAACGTTACGGTTTCAGCTACATCGTCGTTCACCAGGAAGAGATGCGGGCCTTCGCGCCGGTTGTTGCAGCTCTCACGGGACGCTAACTACTACTCGAGCGATCTCAAGTTAAGGCGGTAATTCTTAGCGTTGATCACGTACGAGTTGGCCGATATACGAATGAGCTCTCGGCTGCTCGCATTCGGCTTGATAGTGCAAGGTACACCGACGGCCAGGGCGTTTTCCGGGACGATTCCGTCGTTGCGCACAACAGCACCTGCAGCCACAGTCGCGCCAGTGTGCACGTGGGCGCGATGCAAGACAATCGAGCCACTGCCTATGAGTGCCTCATCGTGAATAGTGCAACCTTCGAGGTGCACGATATGACCGATAACGCAGTCGTCACCGACGATGGTGGGTAATTCGGGAATGGCGTGAATGACAGTTCCGTCTTGAATCGAAGTTCGCTCTCCAATAAGAATTGTTCCGTAATCGCCTCTGAGAACAGCGCCCGGCCACACTGACGAGTTGGCACCGATATGGACATCTCCAATTACGGTGGCGTCGGGATGTATAAAAGCGTCGGCGTGAATGGTTGGAATTCGATTGCCCAGTGCGAATATGCCCACGTTGCCTCCTTACGAGAGTAGCCATGAGACTAGTTGGAAGACGCGCCATAGGAGGTAGATAACGGTTCCAACAGCGAAGAGTTTCCATCCGACCGACAGCTTTTCAGGAAGTACAGACGACATATCTGCGCCGCACTCACTGCAGGTTGAGATCTCACTAGCTCTCTCACACTGGTCACACCAAAAAGTCATCAATCGACGCGGACCCTCACCCGGATTGGCGTCGAGCCTAAATCAAACTTTTCCCGCAACATACGTTCGACGTATCGAAGGTATGTCTGTGGAAGACGACCCGATGCGAAGAGGGTGAAAGTTGGTGGTTCTGTGGCCCCCTGTACTGCATAGCGGATGCGACCCGTTGGTGAGGGTTGGCGTATTTGGAGATCACGAATAGCTCGGTTGAGAGTTCCTGTTGAGATTCGCTTGACGTAGTCCGTGGCGGCATCATGGAGAGCGGGAAGAATCTTGTGCACTCCCTTGCCGCTGAGGGCTGTGGTTTTGATAACCGGGGCTTCGCCGAGAAAGGCGAGTTTGTCGGCGACACCAGCAAGAACCACGTCTCTGTCCTCGGTCGCGATCATCTCCCATTTATTGAGAATCACGATCGCCGGACAACCGGCGGCGGCGATTCGCTCGGCCAAACGTTGGTCCTGGCCCGTAGCCCCGACCGTGGAGTCGATGACCAGAAGCGCTAGATCCGCGCGATCGAGAGCGTCGAGGGCTCGAAGTACGGAATAAGTTTCGAGCCCAGCCTCGGTTTTTGCCCGGCGTCGCATTCCCGCAGTGTCAATAAAACGAACTCGACCATCGGGTGTTTCGATCACCGTGTCGATCGCGTCTCTGGTGGTGCCAGGCATGTCGTGGACCACTGATCGCTCTTCACCAATTAACGAGTTGAACAGGGTGGATTTGCCTACATTGGGGCGTCCGACGATAGCCACGTTCAGGGAATCATCGTCTAATCGTTCGGGATCTACGTCGACGGCTTCTTTTTCGGCCAGGCGAAGTCGTTCAACGATGAGATCGAGAAAGTCGCCCGAACGACGACCGTGAAGAGCGGAAAGAGCAAAGGGCTCGCCAAGTCCGAGTTGCAAAAATTCCCACACCAAAGATTCCTGACGGTCATCATCAACCTTGTTGGCAACGAGAATGCAGGGTCGCCCAGTGCGTAGAACCCAACGACTCGCGGCGATGTCTTCGTCCATCACACCAACCGCGACATCGACCACGAGAATGACCAGATCAGCCTCTTGAAGGGCTGCGTCAGCCTGCTGGGAAACCTTGTCCTCTAATTCATCGCCAACCTGGAGCCATCCACCGGTATCGACAATGTCGAAATTAACGCCGCACCACTCAACTTCGACGGTCTTGCGATCTCGAGTGACACCGCGTTGCTCTTCTACGACCGCTACGCGACGTCCCGCGAGGCGGTTGACCAAGGAGCTCTTACCAACGTTGGGCCGTCCAACTATTACGACTTGTGGTTTCATGTTGGCAACGACTCCGTTTTTCTGCCTGGTGCGCTGTCGGCATCTAAAAATTTCCTCAGACCCGCCCCCGTGGTTTCCACCACGACAACGTTTCCGGGAACATCAGATAGCGACAGTCCATCAAGAAAACGGTTTTCTGATAGGCAGAGGTCAGGTATAGCGTACAGGTGTTCGAGACCTCGCTCGGATATCACCCGGCCGAGGTCGGTGGCCGTCAATAATCCCGCCACCTTTATGTTTCCACCAAAGTACCGGTTTTCCACTCCGATTACTTCCGTTGAGTATCCATATTCCGCGAGCAATTCGCGGAGAAGTGGTGCGGCATACTCCCCTGTTAAGAGGATGAGATCTTGGGATTCACAGTTCAGGGGATTTTCTTCAGTGAAGCGAGGCGCACGGTAGCCGAGGCCGGTAGCACCGTCTACCGATTGAAAAAAACCCGAGCCTAATTTCGCCATTGAGGCGCGCAGCCGGAAACTTTGTTCGAATGCGGCGACTAAACCCACGCCGTTTTCGGCCTCGTCGAGAGACGGTAGTTCATCGGCGGAAGGTGGGCTCAAACCGGCGATGAGGTAAAACTCATCACTCGCGAAAATGAACTTGCGCCCAAACATCTCTTCGCCAATGTTGCAGAACTCTTGGACCCGCGCGATTACCTCTCTGGCCTCCGCTTCGCTGTGTTCGCGCATGGTGGCTTCGGCGGAAAATGCACTGATGCCGATCGGTACGATACTCACTGATTCGAGTCGCGAATAGTGCGTGAGGATGTCTTCGAGAGTTCGAGTTAACTCAATTCCATCGTTGATTTCCGGACAAAGGACTACCTGGCCGTGAACAACAATGTTGGCATCGAGCAGTGCGTGCAACCAACGCAAACTCGTTGCTCCTCGTGGATTGCGAAGCATGTCGCCTCGCAACTGCGGGTTCGTTGTGTGGATGGATACGTAGAGCGGCGACAAACCCTCGCTGATGACACGTTCAAGGTCGAACTCAGTGAACCTCGTCAAGGTTGTGTAATTTCCGTAGAGGAAGGAAAGTCGGAAATCATCATCTTTGACGTACAGGCTGCGACGTAGCCCTTTGGGTAATTGGTAAATAAAACAGAATGTACAGTGATTATCGCAAGTTCGGATGCGGTCGAAAATTGCCGAGTCGATCGAGAGCCCGACCTTCTCTCCGGCTGCTTTTGTCACAATGACCCGACGTTGTAATTCCTCACCGTCGCGCTGAAGTACGAAGACGGGGTTAGCGTCGTCAACCATTTGCTGATATTCAATGATATCGGTCGGAGCTCGTCCGTTGATTGTCAATACCACGTCACCGACTCGTAATCCAGATCGCTCGGCGGGTGAGTCATTCGAAATTGAAGAAATCTGAACACCCGACATACCAACAGCCTAGGCAGTTAAGAAGGCTGACTGACTAGAATGGCGCGTATGAACGTTGAAAAAGTTCTCCTCGCTGAGCCGAGGGGTTTTTGCGCCGGCGTTGAGAAAGCCATCAAGGCTTTGGACTGGATGACGCGAATCTTTGAACCACCCGTCTACTGCTACCACGAGATTGTGCATAATCAGTTCGTTGTCGACCATTTTCGTAATCTGGGTGTCATTTTCGTCGACGATGTGCGCCTCGTTCCGCCGGGCTCGCCCATCATGTTGTCGGCCCACGGCTCTGCCCCCGAAGTTATTGTTGATGCAATCGAGCTCGGTGGCGTGGTTGTTGACGCGGTATGCCCCCTCGTTACCAAGGTGCATCACGAATTGAAGGTGCGATCTAGAAAGGGTTTCACAGTTCTCTACGTCGGCCACGAAGGGCACGAAGAGGCCGTGGGGACCATGGCCGTTGCGCCAGACTCCGTGCACTTGATTCAAACCAAGGATGATATCGACAGACTCGCAAACATCACAGGACCCAAGGCCCTTCTTTCTCAGACGACATTGAGCCTTGACGAGTGGCAAGAACTACGCGAGTACGCCGTGTTGGTTTTTCCTGATATTTGGATGCCGAATCGCTCGGATCTGTGTTTCGCCACTACCAACCGCCAGGCTGCGTTGCGCGCAATTAGCGCCGAAGCTGATGTCGTTGTGGTGATCGGTTCGGGTAATTCTTCAAATACCGTTGCGCTCGCTAAGGTCGCGGAGTCAACTGGAGTATCGAGAATTTTTCGAGTGAATAGCGCTGCGGAAGTCCCTGAAGATATCGAGGGAATCGTTGCCGTGACCGCTGGAGCGTCAGCACCAGAGTCGCTCGTGAGCGAAGTGTTGGAAAAGTTGCGACCGAGTTTGGGAGTTGAGGCTCGTTCGGTTACGGTTGAGGACGAATATTTCCCTCCCCCACCTGAACTCCGTGAAATTCTCCGGACTCTGGGAGCATTTCTTGACGTCGTTTTCGACAATCCCGCTGTCAGCACCGACGTTTCGGTGCAAGATCGAGAATTTACCGCTGCAGCCGTTCTGGATTCCCATCACTGAAACCTGTTCGTAATACAGATATCTGTGAAAATATGACCATGACACAGTCCTTCGCATCAATGGATACTTCGACCCGAGAGCAATGGATGGCTATTGCGCACGAAACGATGGCGAATCAGCCTCGCGTAGCCGAGGAAATTCTGAGCATGGTGCAACGGTTGGCGGAAATAACCGATGGCTTCGCCGTGAATCAGTTGCAACACTCTTTACAAACTGCCACACGTGCCGAAGATGGCGGAGCCGATGAAGAGGTAATTGTTGCCTCACTCCTTCACGACATTGGCAAATTGATTAGTGTGCCAAATCACCCCCGCATCGCGGCGGAGATTTTGCGACCGTACGTTAGAGATGATGTTTTCTGGATGATATGTGCTCATCAGGATTTTCAGGGCCGGCACTATTACGAACACTTGGGTATGAATCCCAACTTGCGCGAAAACCACGTAGGAAAACCATGGTACGACCTAGCTGAAAAGTTTGCAGACGAGTGGGACCAGACGAGTTTTGATCCAGATTATGTCCCGAGAACATTGGAGCACTTCTCCCCGATGGTTCGCCGAGTCTTTGCCTCGGCGAAGTCGCTGTAGGAGTTGGTCATGTCGGAAGACCTGGAAAAGCGACGTTTGACCACACTCCGTGAATACGCAATAGGTCAGGCGCTGTCCCGACTTAGCAGTGATTATCCGGACCACCAGCCCCGCGGAACCGTCGCGCTGATTTGCGCCTACGAAGAAGAGGGAAATATTGCTGGCGTTCTCGAAAAGATGCCCGAGTCCGTCAATGGTGCGGCTTACACCACGGTCGTTGTCGTTGATGGCGGCAAGGACAGGACGGCTGAAATTAGTCGCACTTATCCTGGTGTCATCGTGATTGAGTTTCCCGTGAATCTCGGTCACGGTGTCGCTTTGCAAGTCGGCTACCGCTATTGCATCGACCGCGGGGTTGACTTCATAGTTACCCTGGACGCCGATGGGCAAAACGATCCTATTGAAATCCCCACCCTTCTGGTTCCCCTGGTCAACGACACAGCTGACTTCGTGGTTGCTAGCCGACGCCTCGGCGAAGACCAAACGAGTGACCGATTTCGAAAGCTGGGGGTTCGGGTGTTTTCCTTCATTATGAATCGAATGACGGGGTCCCATTTGACCGACACCTCAACGGGGTATCGTTCACTTCGCGTCTCGATGCTGGCAGACGTTATTGACCGCCTCGAGCAGGAGCAGTATCAGACTGCAGAACTACTCATCACCTGCCTCAAGCGCGGGTGGCGAGTCGACGAAGTCCCTACTAAGTGGTATCCGCGTTTTTCAGGAACTACAAAAAAGGGTGAGAACTGGAAATTTGGTTTCCGCTACTCTCGAGTCGTGTTTGCAACCTGGTGGCGTGAACGTTAGTTGTCAGCATTCATTGACTGGCGGTACACAGATTCCAGTGAGGCCCTGAGATGTTCAGTTGATTCCGCTATGGCGGTTTTGCTCGCCCTGCCATCGACCATGGGGACCGCTATCGGATCACCGATCACAATGGTCACCCGAACTGGCCGGGGGAATATGGCCCCCTTGGGCATAGCTCGCTGCGTGTTTCCTATCCCTACTGGAATGACCAAGGCCCCAGTACGGCTCGCCAGAAACATCGCTCCATTCTGCAGAGTTTCGACAGCCATTCCTTCTTTACGAGTTCCTTCTGGGAACAAAACGAGGCCCTCGCCGGCTTCGAGAATGCGCTGGGCTATCTCTAATGACTCTCTATCAGCGGTGCCCCGCTTGACGGGAAAGGCCCCCATGGCCGTACAGAGACTTCCCAATATGGGAATCCTAAAAAGTGAATCCTTGCCCATAAAGAAGGTTTTGCGTTTTGTTAGGAAAAGAATGAAGGCGAAATCAATGTTGCTGCGATGGATGGGAGCCAACAGTATGGGTCCCATCTCCGGTATTTTTTCACGACCTATGACTCGTGGCCTAAAGAGGGCGATCCAAATTATGTGAAGCAGAGTGTGAAAGGCGCGGTAACCCAGTGTTTTACGGGTGTCTACGCGTGCGGCGGTTGAGACAGACATTGAATTACCTCCCTTACAACATCATCAATGGTCATGTACGTAGTGTCGATAATCTTGGCATCGTTTGCCTGCCTGAGTGGCGATGCCGTTCGCGACGAATCTGCTTCGTCACGACGTTGTATCGAAACCCCACCTTCGTCTGGACGGCGATTGGCTCGAGCTTCCAGGGAAGCTGTGAGAAAAATTTTCACCTGGGCGTCAGGAAAAACGACCGTACATATATCTCTACCTTCAACGACTGTGCCAAAGGGTTGATTCTCGGCAAATCGTCGCTGACGTTCCACCATTGCGGCTCGAACTCGCGGTAGCGCGGCCACCTTACTGACCCCTTCGTTGGCCTGCTGACTACGAATGGCGGCATTGACGTCGAAGCCGTTGATGGTCACCGCGGACGTCATTTCTATTTCACAGCGCTCGGCGAAGCCCCCCACAGCGTCGTGATCGCTTAAGTCCAAATTCTCCGTAATCGCCGCTACCGTGACCGCTCGATACATGGCACCCGTGTCAAGAAAACTCCAGCCCAATTCGTCCGCGACTCGCCGAGCTACGGTCGATTTCCCTGATCCGGCTGGACCGTCGATGGCGATAACTCTCATCATGAAGTCAAGGTTCGTACTAGTTCGAAAAATGTAGGGAAGCTAGTCGCGACGGTATCGGGCGACTCAATGGTCACTCCCCGACCCGCTAGGCCCCCCACTGTGGCAGCCATGACCATACGATGGTCAAGCGATGGTGGCAGTGAGAAGCTGTTGAAGTTACGAGCAGAGCTGACGCCAGTGACGGCAAAGTCATTTGCGTCAGAGGTTACGCTTGCACCGAGACTTCGAGCCAGTGCGATCGAGCCACTAAATCGATCCGACTCCTTAAAGCGGAGCTCTTCCATGTCGGTGAAGATTGTGGTTCCAGTTGCTGCACTAGCGGCCACGACAAGCGCAGGCACTTCGTCAACCGAGGGTATGTCGCTGCTCGAAATACGAGTAGCCACCAGTTCCCGCGAAGAAACTTCAAGGTCCATGACCCCGGAGCCTTCGAAGGTGGTTATTTCGGCGCCCATTCGTCGTAGAACGTCAATGAATCCGATTCTTTCTGGACCGTTATAGATTTGATTAATCCTGAGCTGTGCTGTCGGGTGAATGAGTCCCAGCACAACAAAAAAAGCAGCCTGACTGGGGTCGCCTGGAATGCTCCAATTGACTGCCTTTGGTACACCAGGCGATATCGAAACGACGCGACCCTCACTTTTGTCTTCGGACTCGAGTGAGATCCCGGCTTGCCTAAGCATGTCTTCGGTATTCGAACGAGTGCGAATCGACTCTTCAATAACAGAATTACCGTCGGCTCGGAGGGCCGCAAAAAGTAGTGCCGACTTTACCTGTGCGCTTGGTACGGGGAGTGTGTAGCGCAGGGCTCGTAAGTGATGGGTGGGAGTTGCGACCACGAGCGGGAGGCGCATCACCGCTTCGTCACAGGAGAACGCCAGACCCATGTGGCTGAGCGGCACCGAAACTCTCTCCATCGGTCTTTGACGCAGCGATTCGTCGCCATCGAGGCGGTGCTCGCCAGGGACTAGCCCCAGTAAACCACAGAGCAGTCGTACGGTGGTTCCCGAATTCCCACATTCGAGTGTTTCTCGGGATGGGTGAAGATCTCCGCCCGATATTGAAAGTCCATCGTGAGTGTGACGAACGACAGCTCCCAACTTTTCCAAAATGGCGCGGGTTCCCGCAACATCCTCTCCGTCGCTGAGACCTCGGATGGTGCTGAGACCCGGCGCGAGTGCAGATATCATCAGTGCGCGGTGGGAAATGCTTTTGTCACCAGGCGTATGGACAATCCCAGAAACGTGCGAAGATGCCTCAATTCTCATTTCGACGTCACTATCGTTGCCCGCATATCCTTACGGCCTAGTTCAGAACTGAGGCGAGCCGAGTCCGAACGTCCCACGGTCAGCAACAAGACACCTGGTTGACCTTCGACACTGTGGGAAATTTCGATGTCGTATATATTCGCATTGAGCTCGCTCGCTAGTGCCGTTATCTGCGCGAGTACTCCTGGGCGGTCTGGAACCGGAATGCGCAAAGTAAGTAGGTCGTCGACTGGTAAACCACGACCTGGCAAGGCTCGACGAGCCTGACCAGCACCTTCCAACTGGGAACGTAGTTCAGTTCTGTTCCCGCTACTGATGAGGGCAGAAAATGTGATGAGCCGCTCTTTGATTGCGTCCAAACTGGCAACGACTGCATCGGCATTTTCGATGAGAAGGTCGGGCCAGATCGCCGAATCACCAGCTGAAACTCGAGTCATGTCTCGAAAGCCCCCCGCTGCCAACTGGAGAAGAGCCCCATCGTCAATAGCAATAGTCGTCGCCTCATTCATAAGAGCTCCGGCAATTAGGTGTGGAACGTGGCTGGCCATGGCCACGAGACGGTCGTGGCGCTCGTGGTCTAGAGGGAGAACATTGGCCCCAAGGGATCTCAGTACGTCGGTGAGCGTGGCAAAGGAGTCCGCGCTCGTGGCGGCAGTGGGGGTTAAGACCCACGTGCATCCTTCGAACATGTCCTGGCGCGATCCCGACCACCCACTCAATTCAGAACCCGCCATTGGATGCCCCCCAATGAAGCGCGGATCGTCTATTCCTTTGACTATCGAACCCTTGACTCCCGCTACGTCCGTGACGATGAATGTCGAATCCACGCGTGTGTCGAGTATGGCCTGGACAACTTCTGCGACACCCTGAGTCGGCGTTGCAACGAAGTACACCTCGACATTGTCACTAGGAACATCCCCTGAGATGACCCCGTCCGCCAAAGCTGACGAAACCGTTGACTCGCTAAGGTCAGTGCCGGTAACGCTCCAACCTTCACGATGAAGCGCCTTGGCGATGGAGCCACCAATGAGACCGAGCCCAATAACGTGAGCAGACCGCTTACGCGGGGAGGTCATCGCGTAGTCCTTGTGCTTCGTGAAGGTACACGTGACGGATTTGTTGTTTCTCCCGGGAGGAGTAAACGTGGCACATGACTCGTATGCACAGCCTCGTTGAGCCGATTACCGGAATCTCCGTTGAGCAAATTAGAGGAATGTCTCCAAAACCGATTTCTCGTGCGGCAGTGGCTGGAAAAACTGACGAGATGTCTCCCGTTGCGGTGAAGAAGACCGAAATGATGTCGCCGTGGGTCACTTCATTCCTACTCATTATGGCGAGCAGGAGTTCTTGCACTCTCGGAAATATGGACTCAGCAGAGTCGTCTATCACCGTAGTTGCACCGCGAATTGCTCTGACGCGTTCTTGAGTCATGACGCTAGGTTACTTTGCTCGCGCTTCGATTATTCCAACCGCTTCGGTTAACTTGCGAATCTCCGCCAGACTCATCGCCCGCCATGCGCTGGGTGGCAAAGTCGCGTCGTGGATAGGACCAATCCGAGTTCTAACGAGTCGGGTCACATCGTGACCAACCGCAGCGCACATTCTTCTCACTTGGCGATTGCGCCCCTCGTGAATCACGATGCGTAGTAGGCCATCGCTAACTCGACTCACTTGAGCGGGACTGGTCATACCGTCATCAAGCTCTACGCCTTCACGCAATTTTCTAATGACGCCAGGCGAAGGATCACCTTCAACCCGTACCAAGTACTCCTTTTCCACTCCCGAGCTCGGGTGCGTAATCAAATGAGCGAGCCGACCATCGTTGGTGAGTATCAGCAAACCCTCGGTATTCATGTCCAGTCGGCCGACTGGAAAAATACGAGCGTCGGTTGTGATCATCTCAATCACGGTAGGGCGCCCATGGGTATCTTTCGCCGTGGTGACGACGCCCGTTGGTTTATTAAGGAGAAAGTAAACCAGTCCTGGTGCAGTGGGCGCCAGGAGGCCGTCGACGTGGACAATACTTAATTCAGGGTCGATTCGGTTACCGAGAATGGCGACACGGCCATCAATCGTTACTCGCCCAGCATCGATGAGAAGTTCACAGGCTCGGCGAGAGCCGTAGCCCGCTCGTGCCAAAGTTTTTTGGAGACGCTCGCCCTCTTCCAACTACGTGGCGCTCTTGGAATTAGTGGAATTCATCTCGTCAGCTAGTTCATTGGCAACATCGATAGGAGCAAGAAATAACTCAATGGGTGGTAATTCATCTAAGCGTGCTAGACCCAAGCGATCGAGGAAGATATCGGAGGTGCCGTAAAGAATGGGCTGGCCGGGCCCTTCAGCCCGTCCCCGGATCTCAATGTAGCCTCGCTGCTCCAGCAACCGCATCACGCCGTCAACGTTTACTCCCCGAAGTGCTGAAACTTGGGCTCTACTCACTGGTTGGCGGTACGCCACAATGGCCAAGGTTTCCAGGGCAGCGGCGGATAAACGATGTGAAACATCACGATTGGCGAAGCGAGTTACCGTAGCAGCGACATCCGGGTTCGTTTGCATCACCCAGCCACTTGCCAGTTCGGTCAGCACGAAGCCCCTACGTTCAGCGAGGTACTCCTGTCGTAGTGCGTTCAGACACGCCACGGTTGTCGTAGCGTCCACTTCGGCGACGTCGGCCAATTCTTCTGCCGAAATCGGTTCTAATGCGACGCAGAGCATCGCCTCCAATTTTTGTTCTAAGGACAACTCATCCCTCATATACATCCACCGTTCCAATCTCGACGTTTCTGTCAGCGCTGATCCATTCCAATTCGAGATCACCAAAGGTTTCGCCCTGTCCTAGCTGAACGTGACCTAACTTGCACAGCTCCAGCAGTGCCAAAAAGTGGACGATAATCTCAATTCTGGTTGTAATTCCGTCGACCAATTGGCGAAAGCTCAGTCGTCCGAGAGATGGCAGTCGCTGAGAAAGCGAGACCACGGTTTCGGCGACAGTAACGGCGTCGACGGTGACGTGATTTAGTCGAACTACTGGTACGGGCTTCTCCTCGACACCCCGTAAGTAGGCTTCCGCGAGGGCTGTAGTGGTTACACCCTGAAGGAGATCTGGAGGTTGGACCACAAAGTTGCTGTCCAAGCCAGCAAGTCGCGGGAAGGATCGACTCGCTCTTTCAAACAATGTAATAAACGAGTCGGCCAGTCCGGCGTATGCCCGCAACTCCAGCAGACGCGCCAAGAGTACGTCGCGTTCCTCCCAACCGATGAACTCCTCGTCGGGCTCAGTAGCTTCGCGACCCGGCAGTAATCGATGCGTTTTCATCTCAAGCAAAATTGATGCGATGAGCAGGAAATCAGATAAGTCGTCAATTGTGAGCGAATCCGGCTGAGAACGAAGATTTTCGACGAAATAGTCCACTACAGGGGCAATGGGAATATCCAGAATGTCCAACTCGTGCGACGTCAGCAACTCCAAAAGAGTCTGTACCGGCCCGCTAAACGCCGGCGTTGTCACGACGAAGGTCACGCCAAGACACTAGTTGAGATGCGCCCGGCGTTGTTTCCTCATCTAGGCTTATCGAATGCGAGTCCTTTCTGGAATACAACCAACGGGAACGGTTCATCTTGGAAATTACCTAGGGGCAATCAAGTCGTGGGTTGAGACCCAACACGACGACGCTTTTTACTGTGTCGTGGACCTACACGCTCTCACTACCGATATTTCCCCTAGCGATCTGACTAAAAAGACCATGGAGTGCGCAGCCACGCTCTTCGCCGCAGGATTG